>Ga0247682_1000013_pt1 | contig 94368 bp, 146 predicted proteins | sample CNK23_metaG_FD_190130 | JGI IMG/M metagenome (GOLD analysis project Ga0247682, IMG submission 190130) | Soil microbial communities from Purdue University Martell Research Forest, Indiana, United States - CNK23 | ecosystem: Environmental > Terrestrial > Soil > Temperate forest > Bulk soil...
TCCGGCGGCAGGGCGAGATTGGTTTGGGTAAGGGAGTCTATCTGAGCCTTGGTTTGTTGCTGGAGGGTTTGGTTCTGCTGGGCAATTTGTTGAGCGATAGATTGGAGTTCTATCGCTCGCTCGTGGTCATGGTCAGCGATGACTTTTTCTATGAAGTAGACGCTTCCCACGGCCAAGATAATTACCACGGCCAGGAGAGCTAGATGCGTTTTGATCCAGGTCCAGTCCTTGGAGATGACTGTATCCGTTGGCAGGCTCATTGCTTCACATCCGGAGTGCTGCCGTACAGAAACATTTTGTGCCCGAGTTGCCGACTTAAATCTTCAAGTTGTTCGGGCGTAAACATAGCCACGGTAGGCTGTTTTTTCAGTGCGTCAAAAAACTCCTTGGCTTTGTTGAAACCTTCTTCGGCAGCTTCCTTAGCGTCCATGCATTGTTTGGCTAAAACCCATGCTTCCGCCGCGTCTTTTTCTGCCGCTTTCACCCGCGCCATGTAGTAGATAGCGACCAGCGCCAGAAGGGTGAACGCAACTCCTACTAAGCCTGCTAGAAATGAGTGGATCACTTAATTATGAGCCTCCAATAAAGTACTATACCACAGTTCTTTATTTAGTTCAACTAATTACTTCACTTTACTGCGTTATTTTAATCTCTTGGCTATCAGGAGCAACCCGATCCCGCAGAGGAACGACCCGCTCATCTCCATCACTTTCAGTGCTACGTAAAGATACGTCAGTAGAGGGCTGATTTCGATCATATATGCCTGCTTTCAACATCTTTTTGTAGAGTTTTCGCTGTTTTTTGGTTCCCACCCTCCCTGGTAGCCCGAACCTTGGTGCTCCCAGAGCCTGCGTAGCGGGTGGATTTTTCAAATATTCCAAAATCTTTTCGACCAAAACGATGGTCAGTGCCCCGACCATTACGTTGCATCGGAAGCAGAGAAGCCCCCGGATTAGTCCATCGGCGTGGTTGTGGTCCACGGCCAGCCGTAGCGGTTTTCCCTGTTCACTTAGTGAATGACCGCAGAGAGCGCACACGCCTTTTTGGTGCGTCAGAATCGTTTTGTGGTCCTCTTCGGTGAGGTTGAAATTCCAGTATTTAGATCGTGCCATTAGCTGAAGAAAGTCAGGGTGCCGACCTGGGCAGAGCGCGGGTGAATGTCGGGTCTGCGTGAGATTTGTTCCAGAAAATCCTCGTCATCAATTTCGTTCAGTCTCGCCCAGTACAAAACCGGAGATGCTGGCCGCGCTAAGACGCTTTCTTTAGGAACCGTTACGTCATCTTTTCTGGTTCCGTCAAAAATCCCGTCTACTTCCTGCAAGATTTGTTGGAATGAGTAAATCCGGGGGTCGGGTATTTCTATTCGTTCATCTCGGCTATACGCTCGCGGGTAAATGTCCCGGTAGTGGTTCAAAATGGAGGCCCAGTCACCGTTCCACCAGCCTGCGTCAAATCGGTTCCGGAGGGCGAAACAGACAGCCCGCATACCGTCGATCCCGTCCCGGAAGCCCTCTACATGGGCAATAGTAGCAATATGTGCTTTTAAAAAGTTCGATCCATCCATATACAAATATGGTAGCACAAATGCTGAATTAAATCAAGGACTACTTCATGTATTTAATGCTTGACACAATTCCTGTAATTTGTTAGGGTATTGTGTATGAGTTTCACGGACAACACTACTGGGCGCTACGAGTGGGAGACCCCGCCCGAGTTCTTTGAATCGGTAAATAGCGAGTTCAACTTCACTTGTGATGTATGCGCCACGCCGGATAAGACTAAGGTTCCCGAGAATTTTTACACGCCCGAGCAAAACGGGTTGCTTCAGAAATGGAACGGCGTCTGCTGGATGAATCCGCCGTATGGGAGGGATATTTCCAAATGGGTTGCGAAAGCCAAACGAGAGAGAGAGAACGGGACTACCACGGTCTGCCTTCTACCGAGCCGTACAGACAATGCTTGGTGGCATCAGCACGTTATGGAGGCGGACGAGATCAGATTTCTGCGAGGTCGGCTGAAATTCGTCGGAGCCCGCGATTCAGCGAAATTCGCTTCCTGTCTCGTGATATTTCGTGGGATTAAGTCGTGTGAACCGGTTCTTTCGCCCCGGCCTTCTTAGAGTAGTTTGGTGCCCACGGATCATACGTATTTTTATCGTATGAGTTTTCGTCTGTAACCTTTGGTGGCCAGTTCTTCTGGGCTGGTCGGTCGCTTGCTCTCTTGGCGGGTGCTTTCTGACCTTTCTTGGGTTCGTCCACACCTTCGATTACCATGCGGCTATTGTTCTTAGGCTCGTCCCCGAAAGCGATGTTTTTACCTAGCCCTGCGGTTCCTTTTTTAAGGATATTTCCTTCGATCTGTTTCAAGGTATCCAGTTGATGCTGGGCGATACCCTTCTCTTCCGCAGTGGCTTGGGGGTTTCGGGTGATATCTCGTAAGCGGCTAACTTCGTAATCTACGTTTTGTTTTGTCCACGCGGCTTTGTTTGGACCTTCTTTGATTTGTTGGGATTCGATTTTTTCGGCTTTTCCTGCGGTTTTGGGAGCGGCGTTTTCTGCTTTCATCCGCGCGTTCAGTTCGTCCGTAGTAGGCGCGGATTTCAGACCTTCTAGTTTCTGGTCCGCAATGGCTTTCATGGCTTCCGGAGAACTCATCTCCGATTCGCGAATCGCGAATGTTTTTCCAGGTAAGTCAGGGTGCTCCACTTGGTGAACTCCCGTACCGGGTACTACTTCACCTTTATGGACCATGCCTATGTGTTCGATTTTACCCTTGGCATCTTTGCCTGCGAATTCTGCCGCTGATTGCTCACCTAATTGCTTCACGGTATTTGCGGATTCTTCTAGTGCATTTAATGGTTTTAATTCCGCAGAAATCATAGGTGGCGCGATAGCCATTTGCGCGGTCTGACCCACTGTGTGGCCAACTGGAACCGCGTCCAGAGCGTGTCCTGCCGCAGTTGCGAGCCCCTGAGTAACTGGATTCATCGGAGCGCCCGTTTGGGTGTGCCCGGTCGAACCCGCTTGTTTCAAATCCGCAGCCATGTTGTCCAGACCTTGGCGGAATGGGCTCAAAACCGTTTCATCTAAGTGATGGGCGTGCTCGTCTACGGCGCGTTTGATTTTTCCGTAGAATTGTTCAACCGGAGAACCGAAGTTTTCTTTGTACTGTTGCTCACCCTCGGCTTGCGGGGAATTTGAATCCCACTCGTGGCCAGGGCCAAGAGCCTTACGGGACGTGTCCGTTTCCGGAGTGACGTTGCGTTTTACAGTTTGAGCTGTGGATTCCGGCTGAACCTCGCGCACCCTGATTCCTTCATACGGGTTTTGCGAGACCTGCTGTTCACTTTGTGAAGTAGTGTCTACTCCATCCGGCATGGTTTCTAGTTCGGCCATTATTTTTTACCCCCGCCCGCAGGCAAAGGTCTATTCTTCTGGGCGTCCTGCCATAGCTGGCTGATTTCTGTGACTTCTTCGGGACTCATATTTTCCATCACAGCTTTAGCGTCGGGATCCTGTTGCAGCAGTTTAGGAACATCTTCCATGTGGACTTCGCGTTCTTTACCATCTCCACCTTGGAAACGAATCCACCGCAGGGGTTGCTCTCCGACAACGGGGGCACCTTTTTCGGCCAAGGCTTTGACAGATGTTGCCGCGCCTTTGCTGAAATCTCTGCCCATCTCTTCGAGGGCGCTGCTAGATACACTGTCTTGGCCGACTTTTTTGACCGCGCGATTTAACAGTTCGGTGGGGCTGTTGTAGATTTTATCTATAATAGGCAACGCAGCGGCTGCCGCCCCTAGCGGTCCACCGTGTGCTAGCCCTACAGTTGCACCAATCGCTTGTTTCAAACTGATGGGTTGTTGGCGACCAGAGACATTGGCGCGTCCGCGCATGTACTCTTCCATGCTTTTCAGAGCGCCGTATGTGGCTTTCGTGTTTTTTAAATCATCGCCGCCATTTTGTTCAGCATATTGATACAGTCGGTCGCGCAGAGCTTTTGTTCCAGCGACTCGCGATGCGGTAAACCCGTCTACCTTCTCCCACGCCGCTCGTTCGGAAGGACTCAGCTTGTAGTAGCCAGCTTTTTGTAATTCCGCGTTCATGGTTTCCAACATCGTCTCAGCTTGGCCAACCGTTCTGACACTCTCAAGAAGTTTGGCTTTTCCCTCAACTTCTTTGGAGAATTTCTTCATGTTGGCTTGTTGCAGTTCATCCTTCGGAATCCGATCTCGCACCGCTTCGGCGATTGGATTGTTCGGCATTGGTCCCGTGAACCCTTGTGGATGCGGAAATAGATCGTCGCTCGCGTGCTGTTTCAAGAAGGGGGAAATTTCGTTATCCCAAACACCCTGCTTTACGGTGCGGACGCGATCCGCAGCGTCGAACATATCCTTGAACTTATCGTTTTCGCCGACTTCTTTAACCATTCGATCTTTCGATAGTTCCCAGTTTTTCAAGAAGTTGTAGTCATTTTTGCGTGATTGGAGCGCCCGCATTACATCTTCTTCGGCAGAAGTTAGAACACCAGCCGCTTCTCCAAATTTCTGAATTGTCGGGCCAACTACTTTTTCACCAATAGCCCCACCAACTCCCGCACCTATTGCGCCTCCTACTCCGCTTTGGGTAGTAGAGTTTCCTTCCGCAGTTCCCTTCACGGCTCCTTGCACCCCACCGACCGGTACTTGGCTCAGAAGAATTTTTGAAGCTTTAGGGTATTTTTCCAGAAGTGCTAGAAGTTTCGGACTCTTTGCAGCTATTTTTTCTACGAAACCTAATCCTTTTAGCGCAGCCTCGCCGCCAGCAAACTCCAAAACATCTTCGCCAAATGCACCGATCCTCTCTCCTGTATTTCTTGGTTCCGTGTACTCGGCTGGGATTGGGGCGAGCGGCTGTCCTGTTAGGGCTTGATTGAGCCCACCAGGAACTGTGCTGTCCAGAATCTTTGCCCCGCCTTGTACAGTCTTCAACGCGCTTCCGCCAAATCCCGAGGCTACATCGCCCACAAATTGAGCGGTGTTTTTCAAAGAATCGAGTGTGGTTCCACCTTTTCCAGCCGGTGGGCGACTTGCAGCCGGAGCGGGAGGGGTAACCGGGGAAAATCCCGCAGGTGGGGGAGGAGTGTTGGCATCTGCTGGCTGAACCGGGGAGAATCCCGGAGGCGGTGGGGGGTCTCCTGCCGGAGCCTGTGGTGCTCCTACCTGGGGTTCATCGAACATTATTGAACTCCTGCGGGCGGGGTCTGTTGATACGGTTTACCAGTGTAGGCATCCACCCACGTTTTGCTTTGCGGGTCCCAACCGATAAACATTCGCCCATCGGTATGGATTTTGGCTTTGTCCACGTTCGGGGCGACTTTATTCCAATCCGGTTGCAGAGGCTGATTCTGTTGTGGATTTCCAATAGGTGCAGCCGTTCCCTGTGTTGGAGCGGGGCCGACTTGCATTTGATTTCCGGGGCCGAACTCTTTCAGTCTGTCTCCGAGTCCTAAACGAATCGCAGCATCGCGAGCGCCCGTTGAAAGTATTCCGCCATAGTGAGTTCCAGTTAGAGAAACATACGGTTGGTCAAGTTCAGACAAACGATCCAAACCTTGGTGGCCCATTTGGTACAGAGCGGCGGCAGCCATTCCCACAGTGATATCCGGATTCACCAATGCGTCTTTAGCGTGGTTCTCGTCAGCGGTTCCGGCATGTCCGCTCTTGACTACGTTCTGCCACTCTTCACGAGCAGCGGTTAGACCGATGATTACTTGTTCCAGCAGCGGGGCGTCTTCGGCTCCGACCTTTAAACGTGCTTGGTTGATAGGCATGTTCAAGAGCGGAGAGTTAGTACGGGTCAGACGGTCGGACAGTTCCTTCGCATCCGCAGCGTGGCGAAGCAGTTGACCGTTAGCCATCAAGCCTGCGCCGAGTTTGTTGCTCGGATTTTGGTAGTTTTCTTCGACTTTTTTAACTTCTTCGTACCCAGATTCTTTCCATTCCGGCAAAATCGCGCGAACCAAAGATTCGTATTGCGCCCGGTTCATTCCCGGCACGCCCTTACGGAGCTGGGTGGCAATAGCTTTCGGATCCATTCGTTTGGTCAATAGGCCAAGCACTACGTTCTGATCCTGCGGAGTGAGATTCATTAGAACACCCCGCGCGGCAGGGGGCAGACCTTGGTAGGCTTTCATTAGTTTGTCAACCGCAGCCGCTTTATCATCGGGCGTTAAATTTCCACCATTTAGAGCATTTAATTGTTGCCGTAAGACTGCCGCATTTGCGAGAGATTCCTGAGTTTTTGCGACATCTAAGTTTGCTTGGCCTTTTCGCTGTTCAGCTTGTGCTTCTTTGTCGCCACGATCAGCCTCGGCTTTCAGCGCAGCTTCCGGGGTCACGCCTGCGGGATAGCCATGCTGAATGTCTTCGTGAGTTACGGAATTCAGTAGACGGGGTTTGTCTCCCTCCCACACCAGTTCCGGAGTGTTTTCGCCCTTCAGCCATTCTTTATATCCAGCCGCTTTTTGGAGCAAAAGCGCAGACAAATCTTGTGGAGAAACTTCAAGCCCTGCGGTAAGACGGTCCACGTCATTCTTCGTGGTCTTGCCACCGAGAGGTGCGTATTTTTGAATATCGGCAACCAAAGATGGCGGCAGTGCGATTTTTCCATCCACGCCGTGAATCGGGAGCATGATGACTTGCCCTTCTCCCGGTTTCGTGGTCTGGTTTTCTTCGTCTATGGTTGGGGCAGAGAAACCGCCCGGTAAAAAGATATGTTTCGCAGCCGATGGGTCGTTATTGCCCTTCTCAGCAGCCGCCATTTGCTCGGCTTGAGTTGCGCTTATAATCTGGGCGTCTAACCCTGCATCCTTAGCGGCGCGATACAGTTCCATGTTTCCTTGGCGCTGGGGGTCCATGTCCAGCCCGAGCTTCTGAGCCTCGACTATGTTTCGATACGTCAGGGCGTTTGTCGCAGCGACTTGATGTTTCTGGAGAATTGCTTTTTGCTGGGTTTCAAATTCTTCTTTACTTTGCTCCCGTTTCAGAAGGTCTTCCTGCTTGGCGTTTTGCCGAACCGCTCCTGCACCGGCACCTAGTCCAGCTAGAGCATTCGCTAATCCGCTTTTTTGATCCGGAGCCTGGGAACCTGCTTGCAGCCCCATCAATGCTTTATTTGCGATAGCGCGGATTTTCTGAGACGGAGACATCGGCGGCGCTTCAGTTGTGATGAGCCGACCTTGGGCGTCGTAGGAATACGTGGGCGTGGATTTCCCGGCTAGTACTCCGGACACGTCCGAAAGTGCGCGGGTCGCCATATTTACAAAACTGTGCAGCATTCGGTTGTTGCTCGGAGCGGCGGGCGCGGTTGGCTGAACTGCTGTGCTTACCGCAGTGGATGGATCGCCTGTTCCGCCCGGAATTCCTGACGCAGCGTCCATTGGAACGGGAGCCGCAACGGGTTGCTCCGTTCCTGTTGCACCAGCAGATGGGGTATCTTCAAAAGCCATTTAATTCTCCTGTACAGGCGCTTCTATCGCTTCGAGCAGCCAACCGATTGGTGTAGTTAGTGAAACGGATTCATCACTAAGTGAACGGCGCAGAAACAAAATCAGTTTGCGAGCCGTGGATTCGTTGCTGAAACCGTAGATAGAAAACAAATCTTTCAGAGTGTTCTCGGGCATCAGGCGATTATTCTTACCGCTGCATTTCGCCTGCACATCGGCGATGCCCGCTTTAAATCCACCCATTACGGAACTGAAAATCCTGTAGTGTTCGCTGTCACACTTTTTTTCCGGACGATAGGTTTTCAGCAACAACGGATTACAAAGTTTGAAGGCTTTAGCGTCGGGATCGTCCCATGCACCGTTGTACTTCCCGACACTCAAAACGAAGGCTTCGATTTTCAACATGATATTTTTCTATTTCCTTATCCGGGTTGTCCTGTGCCCGAGTCTTGAAATGCCCCACCACCACCGCCGCTGTGTTTGCCAAATGGCAATAAACCGCCAATGATTCCACCGGCTAATCCTGCGACGGGTTTCATCCATGCCTGATTAGCTTCGGTGATCGAGTCAGCACCTTTTTGCTGGAGTCCTGCGCCGCTCACCGCTTCGCCACCGGCTGCCGTAACTGGATTTTCTAGTTCGCCAGGGGCTTTGCTGAGTCCGGATGTAGCAAATTCCCAGTTCTGTCGGCCAATGTCATACCCGCGTTGCGTGATTTGCGACTGTGCGAGGGCTTCTTTTACTGCGGTGTCTTGTGCGAGTGAACCAAGAATCGCATCTTCGGACCCGCTTGGTAGATACGAAGTACCGCCACCGCGCGATGCGACCGCACCACGCACGGCATTTGCAGTCTGACCTGCCGCAGAATTAAGTTGTTCCGCAGTCATGGTGCGTTCAGCCGCTTCCTCGGCGGGTGACATTCCGAATTGGCTGGGTCCCGCATCCGAAATTGGCTGAAGATGACCTGTGAGATCACTCAGAATTTCTTGATTTTGTCCCGCGAAGTCTTGGAACTGAGATGTCAGAAGATTTGACACCTTTTGTTCATTGGCATACGCGGCTTTCTGCTGTGAACTGGCTCCGCACATCTTATGTCCTCACAAATTTGCCGTCGAACGGCTCGAAACCTAACTTCTCAGTGAATTTTTTGGCTTTTCCGCCCGGTTTCACAATTACTTCAGTACAGCCGCTTTTGCGGCCAATCTCTTTGAACCAATCCCGGACTTCCGCGCCGACTTTCGCGTTTCTTAGTGGCGTTTTTGGGTTGAATTGAACGGCGACTCGCAACGCTTTCTGAAATCTGGCGGCCATTACTGGGCCGTTTTCGTCGTAAATGAGAGCGACTTCGCTATTCGGTTCCCAAATCTGGTCTTCGGTGATGCCAACTTGTTGGTGAAAAGCATCATTTTTGAGCCATTCGGCAACTAAGTCAGCTTCTGGATCGGTTTTATAAATCTTTTTAACTAAGATCATGCACGAACTCACTGGGGCTGGAACGAAAGCCGCGTTTTTCTAGGAATCTAATCAGGGGTGCGAATACCGAATCGAAAATGACTTGTTTATATCCGGTTTTTTTTGCCCCGAGAATAATGTTATGAGAGAACTCGGAAATCGCCCGAGCGAGACGTTTCTTTTCATTTGGTGGGGCAAACTGAATGTGTAGACGCAACACATTTTCTTGGCGGACGAAGAAGATGTCGCCATGTTCATCCTGAACTGCGTAGGTTTGAACGTGGGAATCGTTTTGCGGTAGCCAAAAATCTACTGTTTGCCCTTTGTGGTCGGGATCCTGCTGAATCCACTCTTCTAACCTGTTGCGATCTGCTTCCGAGGTCTTTCTGAACTTCAGCAAGTTATACAACCCCTTTTCCGCGATCCACTAAGACAGCGATTCCACGATCAATGCTGGTCAGAAGCGTCGTGTGCCGGTCGTAGATATCATGTATCTCTCGAATGTCTTGAGTTAAGTGAGCGAGATGGTTGTTTTGAATGACAGCCAACCCACGTTTGAGTTCTTCACCTGTATCTGCTGCAGCCGTGGCTTTTTTTCTCACATCATCGAGATTGTTAAAATAAGTATCGAAAGCGCCTTTAAATTTCCAGCATATTTTTAACAGAATAGGCCATCCGATCAGATTTAAATGATCCGCTGCCCACGCTGCCACTAGTGTTGCGTCTGCCATGAGGTCCCCTGAAGTTGTTCACTAAGTGAACGGTTAAATGACTAAATTGTGAAATTATGAAACGACTAACTGTATTGTGATTCCGTGTGGTGTAACGGTGCCGCCCGCAGTGTTTCCCGGCACGCTTTCCACAGTGCCTTCAACGTGCGTTCCGTAGTAGCAATACTGCCCGCCAACTTTAACGTTCGCATCCGTGTAGGTGAGAGCGGAAGTGTTCGCAATCTTGCTGAAGGCAAGACTGCCGAGACCGCTTGCTGGGCACAAACCGCTTGCTCGATAAACGTTGTACGTCGCAGTCAAACTCGCGTCGTCCGGTGCTGCCCATGTTAGGATTGCTTGATGTGCCATAGTTAAACTCCTAGCTTAAAACTATTGTGAAATTTCCCGGTGGCGAGAGTAGTCCACCCGTGCCACTTGCTGCAGTCTGTACTGCACCTAAATCCCAACTGCCGCTAGAAGGGCGTGCCGTGCCAGCTACAGGCTTGCCCCCGCTAAATCCAATTCCCGTACAAATCTGTGCGTGTGTACTGCACAGCGACGTGAGGTTTGTTCCTGCGCCTTGCACGTTCGCGCCTGTTGGAGCGAATGGAATTACCGTCTGAATTTGCGGGGCGACTGTGCCGGAAGATGTTGAATGCGTGTCGGGCGTACCCGTGACAGCTTGCCAAGTAGCGAAGGAGACGATTCCGCCGCCACCGCTGTAGTTCATCTGTCCGTTGTGTTTGTAGTAGTAATTGAAATCAATCGTAGTCCAGTTGTTCGCGGCCTGGTTGGTGTTGATGCCATACCCTACTAACTCGAAGATGTTGTTCTCGATGGTTTCATTCAAACCCGCACTGCCGATGAAAACTCCGGCGTTCGAGACGCCCTGGCTGGAGCTGGAACCGATCACCGTGTTGTTGACGAACTTCTCGTTTTGCCCACCGGATGAAATGTACCCACTGGCCGGGATGTCCGCAGCGTTGCTGGCTACCAAAACGTTGTTTGAAACCACACAGCCATCGTAGTAGCTGCTACGGCTCTGGTCGGATTCTAGGTTGATGTACGCCGTTCCGCCTCCTGCATCACCGTAGAAATAGTTCTTGTCAATCACCACGTTAGTCATACGGGCGCTTGTGTTCGCGCCCCCGCCCGCCCAGATGTGGTAGTAGTCGAGGTGAAAGCAGAAGTTCGGATTCGAGGAATCCGTTCCGCAAAGTGCTCGCCAGTTCTGAAAATCGTGGAAGGTGTTGAACTGGACTAAGAAGTTGTCCAGCGTGGCGCTGTTCGCATTCGAGCCGCCCCCTGCGCCGTGATCTCCGTTGTAGAACTCGTTTCCAGTGAGAGTCCAGGTTGAGAGACCTGCACTAGCGTAGATACCGAATGTCTGCCAGCGAATGTCGTGGAACACGTTGTTCGTAATAGCGAGATTGCTGCCACCACCGTAGATGATCCCGTAACTATTTCCGCCTTTTGTATCAGAAAGAGTCAGATTGCTTCCAGAGCCTGTTGCAGCACTCGCGTAGCTGGCGGTGTTTCCGCTAACTCCCGTAATGGTTATGTTTGTACCGTCGAAAGCACTGGACCCACCAGGGTCAGAAACTGTAATACCGGATTCACCGACCGCTAGGCCGCAGTTCGCAATCGCACAGGTCAGTGTGGCGGTAGTGCCGGTGCCCGTTGCGGTCACCCCCGTTTGCATAATTTGATGCACGTATGCATTTGCGAGGGTTAGATTCTTAACAGTGTTATTCGACCCGCCTTGCATGTTGATAAAGCAAGTGTCGCTTTGGTTCGCCAGCCCCGTACCATTAGCGGTGTTCTGGATGATGCCGTTCGTCCCGCCATCAAATGTCCAGAAACTTTTCCCATTTACGGTTAAGCCACAAGTCGGTGTAGTGCCGCTTCCTTGGAAGAAGGGCGCTTGCAGGATTGCTCCCGTCTCCCACTTGAGCGTGATGGGGTTGCCGCTTGTGCCGCTATTCGTCGCCGTCAGTATCGTGCTGTTTGTCCCTCCGGTTATCGTCCCGCAGACGTGCAAGACGTTACCGGCGACTTGTTTGCCAGAGGTGTTCCAACCGTTCGTTACGTCGTTGTAAGCGAACGCGTTTGCACACGAACTTCCGTCATTCGCTCCAGCAGAAACATTCGCAAAATAAATGTCAGCCATTATCGGGCCACCCGCCAGTTCAGAGTTGCTGCACCGGGAGTAATCGAGCCCGCAGTGTTATTGCAAACGTTGAAGTTCACGTTATTTGAGGTTGGATAGGATTGGATGAACAACGAACCGCTCGCCGAGGGTCCGTATCCGGTAATCACGCTCGGATCGGAGTTGAAGGTTGCAGTGATAACGTCAGTCGTAGCGACTCCCGTTGCCGCGACTGTAACCACTGTCGCGCACGTACCGGAGCTGATAGCCGAAGTACCGAGTGATGCGGTTCCGGTTGCGACCGTGTGCGCCACGCCCGTCGCCGATTGCGTGCTGTTGACGACGTTGCCGTTCGCATCGAAACTAGCGAGGTTGCCGCTGGTCAGAGTGCCGCTCGATTGCGCGACTCGTCCGCTGTTACCACTGGCTGAGTTCAGTGAGTTCGACTGCGCTCCGACGTTGCCGATTACTAAAGCGCGAGTGTAGGTCGTACCGCTCGTCAGTGCGGTGCCGGTTGTTGTGCTTGGAAATGCTCCGACAACTAACGCGCCGTTGATGAGTTGGTTGTTGAAAAACTCTTGGTCCGTGCTAATGCTGTCAGCCGCAAAAGCTGCGTTCTTGGGCAAGCTGTAGCCTGTCCAGTTAACGAGACCACCGTTGTTCCGAGCGTTGAAAATGCCCGGTGCGCCGCTGGAGAACGTGGGGTCTGTACCCGACGTGCTGGTTACCGTTCCCGAAGCGGTCGTGTTTGTACAGGTCAGGGTCGTGCCAATCGCCGTAAACTTCACGCGGTCGCCGACCGCACTCGTCATCGCGGTGTTACTAACGTTTGCGATGCCGCCGTTTGTGACCTTCCGAATCGTGATTGCGGCAGTGCCTACGTCGCAGATGTAACCGTTCGTGGTTGCGGTAGTCGTGCCGGTATTTCGCAGCGAGCAACCTTGCTGGTTGGCAGTGGTCGCTGCAATCGAAACTTCGCACGCTTGGTCGTTCAGGAAACCCCATGCTGTCCAGTAGCTGTTCGTGTTGGCCGAGGCGCTTCCACCAATTACAGTATTACCTGAGATTGCTTCGGTACCGTTTGTGCTGTAGTTGCTTGTCCAGTTGGAGCCGAGGCCGCCGTTTGCACGGTTGAAGTTATCGAACGCGACCGGGGCAAGTCCCGCAGCAGATGTCGCGGTCGAATCCAACAGGAACGTCCCACTTGCATCTGGCAGCGTCTGCGTGCGATTCGCAGTCAGCGTGGTTGGAGCAACTGTCGCCTGAAGGCCATTTGTAAATACATGCTGCGGCGACCAAACTTGATTAGCGGAGACTCCCGCTGGTCCAGTTCCGGCCATTGTGGACATACTTTGTCCGCAAGGAGATGCAGACGACCAAACATACGAAGTTGACGCTCCACCCACTACCCACGGCGACGCGCACTGAAAACTAGCGCAAGACCCGGCGAGGCAGCGATAAAGGTTATAGCCAATCGCCCCAGGCACTGTAGCCCAAGTGATGGTAACTGTCTGGTTGCCACTCGAAGTCGTGCAACTCGTAGATTGCGGCGACATTACACCTTCCGCAGATCCACCAGCAGCCCCGCTCGGAAACACCGGTGCAGTTGTAAAAGTATAAGTATTGGCCAGGACCGAACCGCCCGCACTTACCGCACAACTAGGTGCAGCTTGCGGTTGAGAATTTGCAAACAGTTGAAAAAGATTCCCAATCGCCACACCAGTATTGAACTGGTTTTCTGCGTACAGCGAACCACTATTATTACTGAGTTGTCCGTCGATGGCGGTTCCGGTTACTTGAGCAGTTTGAAAGGTTGAATTACTATTCCCTGCGTTAGTACCGCTTGTAACGGAAACTTGGAAGGCTACTCCCGCAGGTCCGTTGAACAACGGTTGCTGCAATCCTGGAATAGCTCCTGGAATCTTAATCACTCCGGACGGCGTTCCGTACCAGGTATAGAGTGGCGCAGACATCGTATCCAGCACCACGTTTGTAATCTCCAGACCCGTACCGATAACGCTACCGGAGGCGAACGTCGAAAACATGGGCATGATGCCGCCCTGTTCATAGATCAGATTAACCTTGGTTGTGCCACCGAGAGTACTAGGCCGGAGAAATACGCCACGCCGATTCAAGAAGGTATCATTGAAATCAAACGGCCCACCGACTCCATCCATGTAGACGAAAGGGGTTGCAGTCAGACCTAAGACGTTCGATAGCCCTCCGATGAACGCGCACTGGTCGAATCGGTAGTTGGTTCCACCAGTTTCGTCCGCACGCAGGACAAAATGCATCGCCATGTAGTCGCTACTGTTGGAGGTTTGAAAGTTTACGTTGTGGATGTATCCACCAGGAATTTGTCCCTGGTCATTGCAGATGATGACGCCAAAATATGCGTTATGCACGAGCGTCAAATAGCTCATGTTCAAAACGGTATTCGGTCCATAAAACATCGGCACCGCAGTACTGGATACAACTGCAGGAAATGCCATACGGGTAAACGAGGGCGCATTGCTAGGCAGGACCGGCTGACCTGACCAAATTGAAGTCCCGAGAATCACCGTATCATTTAAGGTGATTGTCCCTGCCTGCATCACACTGAGTTGGCGGGGGGTCTGTCGGAGGTCGAGAACCGAGTTCGTAACGTAGGTTGCATTAGTCCCGGTAGAGGGGAAGAAGATAACGCCTACTGCACCGGTTTTGTTCGCGGTGGAGGCGAGTGCCGCAGCGAGAATAGTGGGTGCGTTATCGAATTTGGTCGTAGCAGCCGCAACGGTGTTGATTGCATTTGCAGCCAGTACCAGATTAACCGTACCCGCACCGCTAGAAATTGTAGTTACTAAGTCGCCGTTCTTCCCTGAAACCGGGGGCGTCAACGAGTAGTAATCCGGCACGTTACTGGAACTGATATTCGCAGTCATCGTGCTGCCGAAGTCATCCCAGCTATTCGCCAACGGATCGTTGTTGATTGCAGTTATAAATGTTGACGACTGCGGCAGTGTGACTCCAAGCAAAACCATCGAGCCACTGGTGCGTCCATAAATTAGATATCGAAATGCTCCCGTAACTGGCGTCCATGTGATGTGATTGCACATGAACCAAGTTACAGTACCGGCAGCTCCTCCACTTGCAGGCGCACCTAGTCTGGTATCGTCTGAGGTTGAAAATGTAAAGTGTGTGTTATCCGGAGCTGTTGCAACCTGCCACCAGCCGTTCGCATTCCCCGCGCCCGCGATCAGCACCATCGCACCGACAACCAAATTGTGGGCACTAGAAGTCGTAACTGTAACCGTAGTTTGGCTCTGGGTCCAACCGGAGATACTTACGTTTTGCGAGCCGAGTGTCGCAGGTCCGTTTGCGATTGAAGTAACCGACGATGCAGGGGTGAAGCTGCCGTCTATCCCAACCGCTACAATCTGATATTGATAAGTAGTGGCCCCGGACGCATTGGCGATTGTTAGGCCAGTTCCTGTTCCGCCACGCGCGTTCGATGCAACCACCGTGGGGGCTGCTGGAGTCGTAAGCGTAAGTGTCGTACCTGCGCCTCTAACCACAATTCCATCGCCATTTTGAAATGTGCTCGCCGCAGCCAACGTCAGTGCATTAGATGTTGCGTTGATAGAACCGGTCGTAGCGGGCACCGAGACGACCCCACGCACCCCAAACTGCCTTACATCCATGTAAGGGTTCGGGCCGCCGAATAAAGAGTCCACTACAGTTGTGAACAACCCACCGATAGTCGCGGTAGATGCAGTGGTCAGCGCCCCGGAGATCGCAGCCGTCGAGTTTGCCGTGAGAGCGCCGGTTATGGTCGCCGTTGAGTTTGCTGCGAGAGCGCCGGTTACGGTAGCCGTCGAGGAAAAAGTTGTCGCGTTTCCGACAGTAACCGTGGTGCCGTTGTCCGAGATTGAGCTGGCTCCGAATGCCCCACCCTGATTCTTTTGCAGAATGTTATTCGGGTTCGCAGGGCTGGCACCGCTGCCACCTCCCGCGTTGGAGACAAGGTTCCAGTTCGTTCCGTCAAATTTGAAAGTCAGCGCGTTCGTGTGATTCGCGGCTGTGTCGAAGGTGTATCCGGCAGGCAATATGAAGTTGGCAGGAAACGCAAAAGTCCACGTACCGGTTCCATCTTCGATCAGCGTCAGACTGAGCAGGTTACCGTTCTTCGGGGTTCCGGTCGTGCTGGAAGATGTGACGGTTCCGGTCAACGTCATCGTATAAGACGCGCTCTGAGCTACGTTGAAAACAGGTGTCGCGGAGAAGGGCAAAACGGTGTTCGGAAGCAACGCGCCGTTCGCAAACGAAATGCTTCCTGGGCCGCGCATGTCGAACACGGGAACGTTGTTCGGATTGACGTAGGTATCGTCACCGGCATAACTAGCAGGGATCCAAACCGCAGCGCGGGGTTGGCCTAAACCTGGAATATTCGCAGCTTTGTCAATCGCAGCCTGTAGTCGAGGCCCAACAAAGGCGTCAGGTACAACTATATTCTGAAAGGGAATTTCCATGTTTTACCTTTAAACGTGAATACCGATGCAATCTATTTCGTTCCAACTCACGGCGGACGCGCCGGTGGTGACCGTGATGACGGTTACGGAAGTAGCGGATTTAGAATTTACTTGTAAATACGTGCGGCCATTATTTGGAGCGTTGCTCGCGTCGTTCGGCCCGACACCGCTGCAACTAACTGTGTAGCTGGCGCTGGCAAAAGAGGATGGCCATGCGATTGTGTTGCTGCACTGGTTGTAACTGACGTTTCCGGTGGTGCAGGGGGTTCCGGTCACATCGCAACCGGACGGACAATACGTCATATATTGAATCGTTGGGCCACTGCCACCTGAACATCCGCTGGTGGTTGCGCCACCGTTTGCGTCTGTGCAGAGTGTTGCTCCGGTTCCGGAAATCGTTCCGGCTGTGAGTAGCTTGCTGTCCGTACCTTGGAGCGCGGAACCAGTCACAGTTCCATTTAGGACTGGACTCGTCAGGGTCTTGTTCGTGAGCGTGTCCGTCGTGTCTCTGCCCACTAAAGTTGTGGGGCCAGCGGGCAGTGTCAGCAATCCGCCCGATCCGTTAATGGTGGGGGTATTGATGACAGGGCTGGTCAGAGTTTTGTTCGTCAGCGTGTCGGTCGTGTTCTGACCAACTAGAGTGTCCGTGGCTGCGGGTAGCGTGAGGATGCCCGAAGCGACGGCAGACGCCTGGAGCGTTGTCGAACCGCTCGTCGCACCTTCAAATTCCAGAGGTGTTGTGGACGCCAAAATCAGGGGCGCTCCAGAAATCGTCTGGGGCGAGCTAGGATTCAGCACAACGAATCCCGTCGCACCGATAGTTACTCCACCGAGTGAATCAGACGCCAGTGTGATTCCGCCGCTGGAGATCAGGTTCAACGTGCTCTGAATCGTATTCTTAACACCATTCGTTAATAGAACGGTTCCGCCGCCTCCACCCCCACCTTGAACAATCGTGATGGTTTGGGAAACCGACTGGGAGCCTGATACCGCGTTGGCTGTTCCTGAAATCGGAGGAATACGAGTTTGAGAAACGGACGGGTTCTGCCATTGCCGCTGCATGTCCGGTTGCTGAACATACGTGGCGGGTAACGGCCCCCGAAGATTCGGGTTCGGAGCTGATGGGTAAGTTCCGACTGAAACCGGAATCGGCAGAATCGGCGTGTTGGAGGTAGACGCAGGAACTAGTTTCCCGTCGTCAATCATCTCCTGCGCGGTTTGCTGATTCTGCTTGATAGTCGGCATTTTTTATCTTACTTTTCATTCCAGTGACTTCCGTACACGGTCTGTGAAAGCATTTCATTCTGGATCGTGTCTGTACTGCCGAAGTCCACCTTCACTTGCATGTGTCGGCAGAACGTCCCCTGTGGGGGAGCAATACCGCCAACGCTTTGAGCAAGGTAGTAGCGATTCGTGTACAGGCTCGATCCTTGTCGGGTCGCACCGTATCGCCACGGAGAATCTTGCGGCGGCAGTCCGGTGGGCAGAACGTAAGCAGACAAATCTTCAAAACTCGTGCTGGAACCGCTCTGAAGTGTTGCGTTAACTCCGCTGGAGTTGATGACGGTGAAAGTGTTTCCACCAATCCCTGTGATGATAAACGTTCCGTTGTTTCCGGAATTTGCCATACCTGTGATGGTCACGCCTTGGCCTACTACCGGAGCAAAACCTGAAACCAGTGTGTAGGTGTAAGTTGTGTTGCTTCCGCTTTGGGCAGCCGCAGTGATGGTCATCACCGAGTCAACTACTTCGTCCAGAAGAACCGCGAGTCGGGGAGATGTTCCTTTTTTAAAGAACTCACAAGTGATGAATCCGACTTCGGCCAGTTGACCAGGGTTGGCAAGAACCATCGAACCGAAAGTGAAGTTCGCTGGGTACGCGCTGCCGTTGTCACTGAATGTCGTGTAGGTCGAATCCCGCACAAGCACGGGTTGATTTGAAGTAGTAGACCCCATCAGAAGTGCGTGCTGGCCGGGAGCTACTTCGAGCGAGGCGATAGCTTTAACTCCACCGACGATATTCGCTTTTGGACTCCACAGTGGACCACTGATCGCAGAGTCGGGAGCCGGGGTGGTCACACATCGGAACCAACCGGTTGAACCGTCCGCTACGAACAGAGCTGCGTCGTTGTGTCCTTGGGAGTGGAACGAAACGTAAGCCGATGACGGGGAAAATGTCGTGCTGCGGCCATTGTAAACACTGAGTTGGTCTGCGATGCTTTTCCCTGTTCCCGCTACGCCTTGGTTCGGGTCCAGTGTCACTACTTGGCTGTCCGCAGTGAATAGATCAATCAGTCCGCCGCGCACGGTCAAAGCGTTGTACGACGTTAGCCCAAGTCCTGGAATGTAAATGTTCGGGTACATTGCACTTATGAGAGGGCCGCCCGACACAATTCCTAGATCAGACGTGGTGAAAATCAATAGCCCGATGTTAGTCGGTACTTCGCGCGTGACTGTGGACGGAAACGTAAAAAACTGGCCGGGGTTGAACGCAGTGTAGCCATTTCCCGGAGGCTGGCTTGAGCCGCCAACGTTTGGCCCCTGAGACGCATAAACTGTCGCACCTACGCTGTAAAAAATACGCCCGAAATATTGGGTCATATTTATCGCACCTGGAAGCGGTGGATCGTTGGAGTGGTTGATGGGCGCAACGACCAGTGTGTTCAGACCTGCGAACAGGTTATTCGCCACGTCAGGCAAGAAATCCTGGAACTGCCACGGTTGGGCAACACCGTTGATTGGCGATGGATTTTTAATGTCCGTCAGCCAGAAATATGTCGCACCGCCATCGAAAGTCCGAAAGATCGAAATCGTGTCTACCTGGGGATCGGTGCTTCCAATTCCGGATACGTACACAACGGAACCGGCGTTCGCTCCCGCCGCCATCTGAACGGAGGGGGACGCGGTTGAAACGCTGCCATCTGCGGAACCGGTTGGAAACGTGCCTTGGTCTACCGCAGGGCTTGGAGTAGATGCTGAACTCCCGAGCAGAACCCCGCCGCCACCGATGGACTGTGGTGAATACAAATCTACTGCAGACCGAGCTTTGAAGGCATACACATATCCGTAGCCTTTAGTCCAAGAAATCGAGTTCGCTGCTTGCGCTGCAACGTTCCGCCAAGTGATTTGGGTGTTGGAAGTGCTTGGGTCGAGAACAAAATTCTGAGAAATAACTGACCACGTTGGCTGGACGAGTCCGGATTTTCCTGACGTGATTGCAGCTTGGACGAATCCACTGCCGATCACTTGTGAACCACCGTAAGGTGATGTAGCCGATGGCGGAATGAATCCCGCGCTGGGCAGATGCCAAATCGTGTTCACAGCCCAAGTGACAGGCGGACCTACGCAGGTCCAGACTACAGACCCATCCGCAGTGTGGTCGCCGTAAGCGAACCCCCACGCTGTGGGTCGGCCCCCGGAATTTTCCAAACCTTGGTTGGTCCAGGTGACCGTTCCGTCTGTTGTGGTTCCGCCTACGGTTTGGTTCCAAGTCGGACCAGCCTTCGCAGTTCCAGTGTCCGCTCCCGCTCCGATGTCGTCGTGGGAGATGTTGACGGTAAAAGTGGTTCCAGACGGAGTGCTGGTAATAATTGCGTTTACAACGTTGAATGTCGCGTTATGCGTACTGCCTGTGACAGTAACTTGCTGCCCGCTCGTATAGCCGTGAGCCGCAGACGCAGTGTAGGTTGCAACTCCAGCAGTCAGAACCGTGTTCGTCAGAGTTTTCGTGACGCCGGAGGTGCCACCCGTGGTTACTTTCTGAACGTAGCCGTTCGGGTCCCCGATGGTTGCGTTAAGCGGGTAAACATGGCCCGCTTGCCACTGTGCGACCGGCTGAGTGCTTCCCGTAGCGCCAGTCTGAGTGCAAACCTGCATGTTGCCGTTGGAATCTTTTACAACCCCAAACGTAGCTTGTGTTCCCGACCAAGCGGAGTAATTCGTCAGCGCGGTCCAAGTATCCGAACCTTGAGAAATCCAAATAAGCTGATTATCGGTTACCTGGGATCCTGCAGCAGCTTGGAACGCAGGCGCGTACCCTGAACCCGACGTTCCGCCGCCTGAGATTTGCAAGAAAACAGTTTGCGTGTTTCCGTTGGAGGGCAGAATCGGTTCAGCGATAGCATGAGACGCCAACGTTGGATTGTTGTTGGCAAAAGCCGGATAGCTGTGGCTTGGCTGCCATCTACCGACCGGCCCGAGGTCGTACCATTTAACCGTTCCATCCCAAACGTTGCTGCCGATAACTCCGGTAAAGTTCGGATAAGAACCATCTGTGGTTCCTTGAGCAAACCCTGGTGCGCCGTTTCCCTGGAGGTGGCCAGTTTTCGGATCGTAGATGATTGCAGGGTTGGCTAGGGTGCCTCCGACCGCGTTGTTATTAAAAACTTTTCCCGCACCCCAACTTGCGATTGGACCCCAGTTCGTCCAAGTGATGGTTCCACCGCCTGTGGTGTCCAGCGTGGTTCCACCGGGGTTTTGATTCCACGGAGGCTCACCGTTGCCCGACGTACCGTACTGCGAATTCGGATTTGAACCGTCCGCATTAACGGAAATTAGTTGCTGCGCGGTGCCGGTTACGTTGTCGTGGATCAACCCCATCGTGGAGTAAACGGTGCTGGCTTGCCAAACTACGGCTGCAGCACCTGACGCGACGATATTTAAAGTCGGGGCAACTCCGGGAGCCGTGATTCCCCAATTCCAAGTAGCATTCGCGAAACCTGTATCCGCTGCGCTTGCGATGTCCGCATGAGTAAGGCTGAACTGGAACTGAGTAGTGTTCGCTTGCGTGATCGTGAATGTGCCGTTAAAAGCGCCGCCACCGTTTGTGGTTTGAGAAATGACTACGGTTTGGCCAACCGCGAAGTTATTCTGAGACGTAATCGTTGCAACATTGGCGGTCAGCGAGGTATTCGTGATCGTGGTGAAACTGTTGCCGGGATTTCCGATTCCGAAGTCCAGCCATTTTTGCTGTTCGACCGTATCGCTGAAATAAAGGGACTGGCCTACGCCTTGAAAAAAAGTTTGTGTGACGGTTCCCGTTTTCGTGAAGATCGGAATCACACCCTGGGACGCGGTTCCGTTTCCGTTCGTGTAACCACCGACTAAATAAATCGCAGTCGGTGTGTCGGCAAAAACGCGGATTGTTCCACCTAGTTCGTGGAAGGAATAAAATGAATCAATGACTCCGGGTACAACGGAGGAAGAAATGTATGGTGTAAGACCCGCCGTATTTCCCGGACGGCGGCAGATCGTCAGTCTTTCCGAGACTTCTACGTTCTGGCCATCAATCAGTGCGTCCGTGCCACCGAGCTGGTAATATTTTTCATAAATTACTCCGGTTGGTGAACGCAGCGGATTACGATTTGTGACAATTCCGAGGAAGAACCGATTTGTAAAGATCGGACTCCAACGACTATCTTTTTCGTCTTTTGCGCCAGCGGCCTGGAGTACGGTAGTCATTACAGTGCTTGCCGTTCCTGTACACCTTGGGAGGTTTTAAGATTTACGGATTGTTGCTCCGTCATGGTGTTGAGCCACGCGGCCTGGAATATGTTCTTCTCGGATTCTTCAAGTCCTTCAGCCACTCCGAGTAGTGCGGAAACAAACTTCTGACTGGCGGCTTGCCAACGGCTGTCGTTGTTGTAGGCCATCATCAGCGCGACAAATCCCCACTGATAAATGTAGGAATAGTGGTCAGGGATCGGTGCCCATGTTTGGGCTGTAGTGGTGATAAGCGCGGGCACCCGTTTTTGGAAAATAACTTCGACGGTGTAGCTGCGATCCGGAATCGGGAGTAGGCGGAACGTGATGTTTCCAGCGTTGTCGTCAATCTGGGCGGAAATCTTCGCAGGCGAGCCAAGCTCACTGCCGGTGCCGATGACGCTCAAAACTTCGGAGATTTCTGTAGTCGTGCCTACTACTGCAGTGCCTGTATCGACTGCGCTGCCAACGGTTTGATTCAAGAGAACGGTGAACTGAGAACCTGTAGCTGAGTTGACGGGCTGGTTAGTGATGTTAAAAACGCCGCCACCGTTTGTGGTTCCGACTACCGAAACTAAGTCGCCTGGACGGAAAGTGTTCGTGGACGTGTAAGTTGCAACTCCACCGGTAGCCACTGTGTTGGTGATTGTCGCGGCGGGAATTTTGTAACTGGCTTTTTCAATGAACCCAAAGGTTGCGGCAGAGGTCGCGTAATCTTGCGCTCCCGCAGTCGCATTAAGAGTTACCGAGCCCCTGTTCCAGTTGAAAATGAACGGAGGGCCGATAATCGTTTGCAACACGATATTCGCAGCCGTGATAGCTGGATCGCTGTTTGTTCCTACGGTCAGAGGGCGATACCCGCCAAACGTTTGGGCATAGCCTACTGACTGAGCTACCGTGACTGTGGTTGCCACTTATTCTTCCTTTTTATCTTTGTGCCAGTCGAACCAGTCTGAGCAGTATTCGTCTATCGGAGCGGGAATCAGTTCAGAGCCATTCCACTTAATGAAGTACTCGTTTGTGCAGGTCTTTTTATCGTCGCCGAGATATTCACACTTCGCGCAACTTGATCCGCCCTTTGGAACTACCATCCCCGGTACATGATCTTCTGGGTATCTCGGGCGTTCGGCGTCTTTTTTGTCGCGCTTTTTGAAAATCGGCTCGATCCCGGACTTTGTGAAAGTCAGGATTCCGCCCGGTTCGGTCATTCCTTCGTAGCCAACTTCTTTCCCACCTTTGTTTACATGGTGGTATAGGAATGAGGTGTTGGAACCGTGACCAATCACGATGAAAGATACGGGCCGTTTAAGCTGTTTACTAACTGAAGTGACTGCTTCCGTGATGTCCGCAAAAACCTTGGCTTGGCGTTTGTTGAAAGTGTTTAGAGATTCGCCGCCCGGAATCTTCTTCTCGGGGTGCTCCATGAACTCATCAAGCGGATGTGCGGTTTTGCTTTTCCCTGTGAAGTCGCCAACATCTACTGGACGGAGCCGTTTGTCGGTGATGATTTCTTTGACGCCTAAAATGTCGGCTATAATCTTGGCAGTTTCTTGAATACGCGAGAGATCGTCTGCGATGATGACGGGCGAATCGACTCCCAGACCTTTCAGATAGATTCCGGCGTCTTTAGCGTCCTGTTTTCCGTTTTCATCCAGTTGAGCGAACTCTTCATTCGACCAGCCACGGTAGATATTTTTTTCGTTGCCTCGGGTTCGGCCATGTCTGACCATGTGAAAAATAGGTTGACTTAATGCCATTCTTGTGGTATCCTATAAATATGCTGAAATGGTTCCGCTTTAAACTGTGGCAAATAAACAACTGGCTAAACAGCAGACCGTGCTTTCACGGTAAAGGCTGGCTTGTGGCGGAAGAGTATAAGAAATACCGGAGTTTCGTTTCTGCCCCAGAGCGAGGTATAAGGCTTACTTGTCGCCGTTGCAACAAGATGTGGCCTACAGCGCCCCGAGAAGTCCTTGACGAACTTTCCCGTTAGTATCGAACCCCTGGTAATCACTTCCCTCAACAGCTGGTGCTTCTAACGGGCTGTTTAGGTTTGGTGGATTCGACCCGTTCGGGTTTTTAATTGCGAACATCGGAGTGCCGCCATTTGTTCCGACATAAGTTGCCGCTGGATCGGCGGTTGTTCCGTCCGTGACGCTCACGGATTGATCTTGATAAATCTGGGATGTTGTAACCGTCTGCAATTGTGTAACTGAATCGCCTTCTGAGAAAACTTGAGCGGTTGGGCCAGTCGTGGGTAACGGAACTAAATTCTCGGCGCTTTGCAGGGTTTTTTGAGTTCCAGTTAAAACGATCATCTTTGTGCTACCGCTGGATTGAACGGGCTGGATTGATTCGTTCCGGGATTGTTCACTGAACCAAATCCGCCTGCGTTCTGGTAAAGCGGCCCGGTTCCGTAAGCTAGATTTTCTGAGGTTAAATCCACGGGATACGGTCGCCATGAACCATCCGGCCATTGGTAAGTTGCTCGCGCGTCCGCTGTCGTGATGATTAGCGCCGGATCCTGAGTGCTCGGGGCGACGTTTGGTGAACTTGTCGGCCCTGCGGGGTTGACTCCTGGATTATCCAGAACCGAAGATTCAACGAACGGAGCAGTCGAGACCCCGTTGGCCGGAATAACCGGTGTCGGGTTCGGCTGCGGATTTAATTGCTGGGCGTCTATTTCTACGTGGATCATCGTTGGTAGTAAGCGATAATTCTTTGTTCGTATAACCGCATCCGCTCGATGTAAGCGGCCCATCCTGGTTTCCACTTCGGAGGCCAGTGATCTTTTTTATGACTTTTGCGTGTCTTCACAAAATCTCCTAGCTCAGTGGCGGATACGGACTTGGGTTCGGGTTCTCAATTTGTGAACTGACCACCGGTTGCGTGATTGCGGGCACTCCATAGAATTCATCCCAAGCGTAAAGTTCTCCAGGGGCAGGGCTTTGCGGGGCGACGGCCACGGTTGAGTTGATTGTTACGGTTAGTTCGCTCATGGGGTTGGCGGTGCATTTACTGGGAACGCCTGGGTCAGTTTCTGGTTCACTAAGTAAACGTCTTGGACTCCGTATGGAAAAGAGTCCGAAACCGCTGGTGGAATAGTTCCGGGATTGTCCAACTCTGAAGAAACCACAAACACCACGTTTTGCAATGCTTGGTTCGGGATGATTTCTTGAACCGATCCCGCTGGTGGCGGCTGAATGTAAGTGACCTGTTCAGTTGTGAACGTCGCGTTCATTAGTAGCCAAACGGGTATGCAGGCCCGACATAATTCCATGAGTTGTCGGACATGATCGTGGAACCTGGATAGAATCCGGCGTTCTCCCGCTCGCGGTCGGCTTGCTGGCGAGCATTGACGAGAGATTTCTGCCAGTTTGAGTACATATCCTGGTACTTCGCTCGTTTGCGCGGATCGGCGGCGTGCGCGTAGGTAAGAGCTACGAACCCGTCGCGGAAATATTTCGCGAAGTCATCCGGAATAGGCTCGATGGTCTGGTTGAAATTAGTGAACGGCCCGCCTTGTGCTCCGTTCTGATTCGTGAATGAAAAAGCCCGCCACTGCCCGGTGAGGGAGAACTGATAAACAATCCCAGTTTGAGGCGGGGTTGGGTAGCAGCGAATCCCCATGCCTTTGGGATTTACCGCAGTCCATACTACGGAGCCGTCAGTAACTGTGGTTGCGGTTTGGTTGGGATTTTGAGAGGTAGGATAGACCGGGTTGAGGTTGGACGCGAATGGGTTGACTGCGCCCGTAGTTCCGAAGGTGGTCACGACCCAGAAGTTTCCAAAAGCATCCTGAACTTGCAGAATCGGATTGATCGGTGCAGCGTACACGCCGAGCAGGGGGCCAATCACCATGTTCGGACCAGGGTTCAGACCGATGGTAGCGTTGCCTGTGTTGGCCGCGCCCCATGTTGCGTAATAAAGTTGGTCATTCGGAAACCAGCAAATCTGTCCCGGACGCCCGTATTGGGTGGACGTTCTCGGGAGGTCGCGGACTACTTCAAGAGGCCACACCGGTTTAGGAATCGCGGTGTTGTTGATGTCAACCAGCTCGCCGTGCTCGATCCAGCCAAGGTTTACGAGTCCTGGAATCGCGTAGTCCTGTTGGAAACCGTTTGTGTAGAAATACGGAAACTGGTTTCCGGGGTTCATTCTGTTGAATTTCCAGTTGAACGCCTGGGAAATCATTTCAGTCATAACATCACAAGCTATGACCAGGGCGGGCTGCAATGAATTTCCCGCAGATGTGCTCTGGACAACATCCGCTATATCGGGAAACGTTTTTGTATATGAAACAACTGAACCAATTGTAGTAGTGCTATTCGGCATTCAGAAACTCAATAAGCTTGTTCACGGAATTCTCAAATCCAAATCCGTGATTCTTAAACAGGCGAGCCGTGGGATACCAAGCGGTTCGTGTATCTTCTAAACCAAACTTCCAGTCCAGGGCACCACTCAAAGCAACGTAGGTGGGCTTGCCCATCGAGGCTGCGAGGTGCATCACAGCGGTATCGACGCTCACTACAGCATCAAGTTGAGAAATCAGGGCGCATGTATCTTCCCAGTTCTCAATAGTTGGCCGCGCCATCGGGAGAAGATCGTCGGGTTCGGTCTGTAACTTTACGAGCCGGTACTTCCCTATCGTGCTGGCAATGATTTTATCGGCCTGCTGATTCGTAAGGGCTCGATAAATCCCTGCCGCGACGAGAGGTGTTTCTTGTTGTTTTGCGTACCAGCACATGCCCAATTGCGGGAGGCCGTTGTCTTTCAGATCGGCGTATTTCTTTACTCGCTCGGGATCCGGTTCAAACGTGAGCGGTTCCGGAATATCGTCCGGTTGCACATTGAACACGGCGGGCAAATCAAAGAATCCGACTGCGGGGACTTTCTGCGGTACTTCAGTTAGTAAACGGATTTCCGGGCACCAAGATTGCCTTTTGAAAAGATCAACAAACCCCGACTCGAAAAAGTATGGCGGCAAGTAGATGGTTAACTTGTCTACCATTTTTGTCAGTTCCGGTATCCAGCGACCGCAATGAATCAAGTCACCGAACCCGCCTTCTGAGATTAACGACAGTTCCTTACAAGGCTGCCGATTCCACTCGGGCAAATAGGCGGCATAGACCATCCGCTTTTTGAGTTTCAGGGTTTCTTTGTGTGCCTCGGTCCACCGACCTTGGAACAACAAAGCTTGGGTGTAGGCTAGGTCGATACTGAATCCGGCCTCGTGGGGGTAGGCGTGGGCTTTGTAGTAAAAATCACACGCTTTAGGGATATCCCCGAGGTGATGGTAGGCAACGGCCATCAGATGCGCTGTGATTGCGGTTTTAGTGCAATCCCAGGCTTCCACAGCAGCTTTTAACATGTCAGGGGTACCTAGAGCCTCAAAAATCATGGCACGGGCTATTAATAGCTCTGCGCGACGATTTTTAGAAATCCCAGGTGTTAGTGCCTTTTCCAGTGCCTTTATTTGGGAATGGGCAGCTTCCGCATTTGGTATCAGGATTTCGTTCTTATCCGGATTGATCCACTTAGCGGCTCGGGTTCCTGCTTGGGCTCGGTTTGGGGGTATGCGGTATGCTAATTGCATTTTCGCTCTATTTGTGCTACTCTATTGTTCTATGTTTGGCTGGTTCAAACGCACCCGAATCACTAACGATCAAATCTTAGCCCAGGTCTCAGCTCTCGACGCGCGGGTTGCGTCTTTTGAGCAAAAACTGACCAGACTTCAGCAGACCTTAGACGCCCTGCTAAAGAAGTACAAATGCATCATCTGTGGAAAAGAGTTCGCCCGCCTTCCGCATGAGAGTGACAAGCGATGCCCTGCCTGCCAATCACAAATTAAAGCGATCTCTTCACCGTCTTTATCGAACGGAAATAGCGGACACCGAGGAGCGGGGCACAACACGCGGGGGATTCACAAGAAAGCGGGCGTGTAGTACTTCACAAGTGAACTACTTTCTATTCTTTCGGCTCCAAGTTAACCCACACACCGTTTCGCCAAAGTCCCGAAGGGGTGGCTACCTTCGGGGCATGGGCTTCGTCTAGTTTCTTTGCTTCTTCGGGATTGTTTAGCAGCCACTCTTTGTACTCCGAAGCGGTCATTTGTTTGACGGATTTAGTCATTACGCGCTCCGTTCTGCAAGTGCATCGGTACGTTCAAACAGAAATGTTGACGAACCGGACGGAGAGTTGTCCGTAGGATAGTTGATGGCTTCCTGGTAACCAGGGGTTTCTTTTTGCCCCAGAAGAGGAAAGCCGGGGTGCCACTCATGGCCGCACCGCATACAAAGAACGAAATAGCGACCGTTCGGGAGTTTATGCTTGGCTACCGCGAACATCGCGTCAGTTCCCTGCCCGCGCATTACGGATTCGGCACCGATCCCGCCCTTGCGGTGGTTGCAATTCTTGAAGATAGCCTCTCGCTGGGCCAAGAACTGCAGAACGGCTAGATTCTTGGAGCGGGCTTCTTCCAACTTAGCGGAACGAGCCGCTTTGATCTTGGCTACCTGCTCGCGCTTGATTTCCAAATCAAGTTCTTTCATTTCGCGGTCTGTAGCAAGCAAGTCTTCGGCCAACTGAGCGTTGGTCTTGGTTTCGAGATTTTTAGAAAATGCGTCTAGCGTCTCGGTATTGTCGAATTCTGATTTGGGTGTATCTTTAGCCATTCTATTTTCCTTTTCCCGTTAATTGCGGGGTAGTGTTTGTGGTATCTACTTGTTGTACTTCTGTGGGTCGAGTTCTTATGAACTTCAAGTACTCGTAATAACGTCTACTGAATGCGTTTGGTTCCGGCGCTCCGAATGCGGCGTGCGCTGCGCTCTCGGTCAAGATTCCTGACTCGATGAGTTTCAGCAAAACCGTTCGCCACCCCCGGCGTTTGGAACCGAGCGGAACGTTGTAGCGGTCAAAGTGAAGTTCCTCGAACTCCTGCATTAAAGGAACCTGGACAAATCCAACGTAATGCGGGGTGCCGCGCTCATGGGTGCAAGCGGGAAAAAACCCCGGATGGTTCACATATAAACCAAGTGTGTTCGCCATCCCACCTTTGTCCGTATACCAAGCTCGGGATCCGGACGGCAGCGCCGATTGAAGTAGGCGCATAAAGTCGTTCATAGGAAGGATTCGGCCTTCACGTTTAGTTTGTAACTCTTCCTGGTTCGCCCACCGAAACTGCTTTCGGGATTCTACGTTCTGTTCGTAGAGGCGAAGAAACTCTTCCTTCGCTTTTTGCGAAGATTGGCTGAGACTTCTTTCTTCAGCCTGATTCATTATTTGTGCTACTTCAGGTTCAATCGTGTCTTGGTCGTAGCTGAACTCGCGGTCGTAATCTTTTATAGCGTTACCTGACCGAGTGTACTGATGGCCTTTTTGAGCGACCTGAATTGCGTCGCATTTAGCGCACCGCAGACCGATATCGGACGGGATTCCAGTACCGCAATAAATGCATCTATTTGTGTATTTGAGGCTTGACAATTCAAGGCTCCATTTGGTATACTATCTATGAGGTGAACAAAGTGGCCGTAAGAACTAGCATCATTGAAGCACTAGCTCGGGACATGGCATGGGACGGAAGTGAATCAGGAACCGAAGAGTTCCTTGTAAAATTGCTAAGAGCTAGTGAAGACGTGTACCGTCAAATGAAACAGTCACACAAAGAAGGTTTGTGCTACGACTGTATTAACGCCCTCTCCGATAAACTAAATGCATAAGAAATTACAACTGGATGGCCTTGTATCGGGTCGGCTTACTGTAGTCCAACGGGCGTGTGTGATCGCCAAGAACACCTTTTGGATATGCCAGTGCTCGTGCGATGGTTTGTACTCCATCATCCGAGGAAAGAGCATCACGGGCAAGAGAATACAAAGTTGTGGTTGCATACGCCGAGAGATGAATAAAAAGAAAGCAGCGCGACTTGCTATCTTAAACACCTTGGCACCCGGCGAAGCTGCGTTGAACCAGCTATACGCTTCTTATGAGTGGCACGCGGTGATGGATAGAAGTCTTACGTTCAACCTAACTGTTGATGAGTTCAGGGCGCTGACAAAAGGAAATTGTTTCTATTGCGGGGTTGAACCAAAACAAGTCTCGCGGAACGTTAGCTGCAAAGGTTCTTACACTTACAACGGAATAGATCGGAAAGATAGCTCTTTGGGCTACAGTCCTGAAAACTGCGTCTCTTGCTGCGGGTCTTGCAACAAAGCTAAAGGAAAGAAATCTGTTGAAGATTTTCTGGTCATGTGTAGGAAAGTTTCAGAAAAAGCCATGTCAGGGGCGGCCCTAGAAACCGCCCCCTCGATGGGTTGTTTAAACAATAACGTTAGCTAATTGCCGACGTAGCGTCGATGTATCGAAGCCTCATCGTAGTGTCGGGAGGGAGGCTCGCCGTGTAGTGTACACGATACGAGGTCCAGCCCGGAATTAGTCCGGATGGGTCCGCCACGCTCAGAGGAGCATTTTGGACAATGTTACATTCGCCTGCTGTTAACTTGTTCTAAGAAAGAACAATGCTAAATCATTTCTGTTTAGCTCATACAGTTTTTATTCCTGTATGTTCGGACTATTGCATCGCCTTGCGGCGTCTTCTCGCTTAGTCTCTCACGCTGCGATTTCTCGCTTGCGCCTCGTTGCCATTTCAGGGTTCGAGTCAATCAGAGAAGATTTTAGGAACACCGAGTTTTAATGTTCCGCCAGTTACCGTCTTCGATTGCATTGTCACCACGTCCGCCTAGGCGAATCGCTATGACTCCGTCTTTACCGAAGATGTAGGTACGGTACGCAACCACCGAAGCCGCCGAACCCTGATACGCCGTTGTGAGCGTAACCAAGTTCGACTGGAAGAACGCGACACCAGATGCTGGGAACTCCAGCGTGTCCGCGAGGTCAACCGAGACCAAATCATCCATGCGCTGGAGTCCAGGCACGGTGTGCTTCAGTACGTCGATTGCTGAGTTGTTGCTGGAATCGTTCAAGAGGTCGCCAACGGCGAACGGGTGAATGACGCCTGCGAAAAGTGCTTCCGCTTCGTTGAAGGGCTGCACTGCGCGGCCAGCCAGAGACTGGACCTGAGCGCGAATGTTGGCGAGAGCCAACGAAGTACCACCAGTGATCTTGACCGACACGGAGCTGTCAACGCTGGAAGCGCCGTCAGCAACCGCACGGGTGATCGCGGACAGAGACTGTCCAAGGCGATACGAAAGTTCGCGACCGACGTTTTCAACAACCGGGTCGATTGCGGTAGCGAGGGAAAGGCTGGAGAAGTTCGCGTAGTCCGCGTACTCACCTATCGTGGCAGTCGTAGTTCCGACTGACGCGCTGATGCCCGTGGGCACCGTGCCTTCGGACACTTGGGCGGTGTTCGCGCCAAATGTGTTATTAGTTGTGTTTAGGGTTTAAAGCGAGGCTTCCTGTGTCACCACAGGATCACTCTTACGGTCACCCGTAAGCTCGGACTCTATCTTCTCTTCGGTTTCCCGAAGGTCTTGCGTATTAGTCTCTACGGAGTTATCTTGTCGATTCAGTAGGCGAATTTTATTGGCCAGTTCTTGGCGTTTCTGAGGACTACCATAAGGTAGCCGCAAAAACTCTAACGCAAGAATGGCTTGTTCTCTTTTCATTAGCAGGTATGGAACAATTGCGAGTAGAAAATTCTCTCGGTTCTTCTTGCCTGCGGGCATCCACATATACTGGGTACGCCCCGGTTTTCCGCCGTATCCGATTAGGGATCGAACGTAAAACCGCCCCCCGACATTTTTAACCAACCACTTCATCAGGAAGAGAGATGTATTGTAAATCGCTACTTGGAGTTGAAAGTCTCCTTGCGCTCTTTTGTTAGCGCAAATAGTTCCTTCTCCATCGACTATCCCGGCCAGATACGACCATAAATGTTTTTCCATTTTAGATATTTCCTCGGTATTGTCTGATAATGATTGTATCAGAGATCCACCGATATAGCAAGATTTTTAATTCATGCATAACTGTAGGTCTACATGAATAGTTCCAACTGATTACCGGAATTGAGAGGGAGTTCCCGACGTTCTGCACAACGAACGAAAGGAGTCTGCGCTTTCAAATTCTCAATAAAACGCTTCTTCTTTCAGTTGGTTTGATCTACGACAAGCGTTGTTTAATCGTAGTAAATTACTCGCGATTGCGGTAAGTTGGAAGTAGTGTTTGAAGCTGGATTAAATCCGGCCATTGTACTACCTTTTAATTCTGTTTATTTGTACGATCCGAGATATCTATTTTTTCTTCGCGTAGAGTTCTTCAACTGCTTTGCGGAAGTCAGGGTCTTTCAACTTCGCTTCGTACTCTGCCGCGCTCATTTTGTTGATATCTCTGTGAGTAATCCCAGCGGTCTTGGGCGCGGTCGCTCCAGGTACTGCGCTGGAATTACCTCGTCCCAATCCGGATGACGATTGCTGTGGTCGCACTTCTGTAGGCTCGCTCGGGATCGCCGGGGCCGAATTTGTCGCCGGTTCCGAGATCGTCGGAACCGTAGCAGGTGCGGCGGCAGCGGGTGCTGCCGGTGATACTGGTGTTTCCGCTTTTGGAGCCTGTAGCACTAACAAATCGTCAGCGGCTAAGTCTTCAAAAGCTAATCTCAAGTTTTGTGCGGTCCAGCGCCGATTGTTTTTCTCCATCCATTTCTGGATGTGATCTCGGTTGGACTCGCATTCCACATACTGTGGGGTGGCGGCGATGAATTCTCTAACCGCCTGTTGGATCTTTCCTACACGCTTATCAATATCAATGTCCCGGAGTTTTCCGCGAACTACGTCTAGCGGGGCTCCGAGCTGGGCTTCGAGAAGGAGTTTTTGTCCTTCTGCCACCGTAGCGGGGTCTCTCAAGAGTTTTTCTATCTTGATCCGCTCATCGGCGGTAAGTGGCCGCTCCTCGTAGGAATAAAGCGGTTCTTCTTCCGGTTCGGGTTCCAGCATTTCGCCGAGCTTGGCTGCCCTGCGGGTTTCGTAAAGCTTCACTGCCGCGTTTCGGTGGGCAGCATCTTTCTTTTCCAGCAAGTCTTCGAGTGTGTCAGCTTCAAAGTACTGCAGAGGGCCGACTGGGAGGCCGTTGTTGTCGGTCAACTGAGTCTGGATTACAAACTTCTTTTTATCTTCATTCCAATACTTGGATTTAGGCGTAGCTACTGCTTCGGACATACTTGCTCCTTGCGCTTAATCGGCGCGTGGTTCGATACAAGTGGCCTGTTCAGTACAAAGAGTGTTTGTAGTGAGCGGTTTACTTGTAGTGTTTGATTTGTGTTATCTTTGATCGAGAATGATTGCTTCGATCACTTCTTGATCTTGTAATTCTTCTTGTGCGACTTTCAAACGGACATCGGCAAGATGATTCTGTTTTTCAAAAGTGACTTGGCCGCGAAGACTTTTGTAGAACTCGTTCATCGCATGGGCGATAGTCATGGATGTGGTTTGTTTCTTCTCTTCCGTGGGGTCGCACTCCATAGCGGCGTTTCGAGCTTTGACGATTTCAAGCTTCATCAGCTTGTCTAAAGCGCGTGCGTAGGGGGACTGATCCCCTGCCATCAAATCCATCTTCTCGGAGTCGGTTAGCTCACTCGGAGGGCTGAACATTAGGCGTGGGTCGGTTTGTTGGGGTCGGGCGAATGCCTCGGATCCATTCACTTTGTGAAGTACTCCTTATCCAACCATCTGGCCGGAACCGAGGCCCATCGTTGGCGCGTTAGCACCTAGAAGGGCTTCTGGTTCGGCGGATTTTTCTGCGATGACTCGGAAGATGTCTCGAACCGCTCTGGCTTCGTTTTCCTGGTCAATTAGCTGTTGGCTCTCTTGCATCTTGCGGGCGTCCGCTTGCTGGTCTATTTGCGCCTTCATTTGCATTTGAGCGGCAGGCGAGTTAGCTTGCAGACGCTGAATTTCTTCCGCACTCATATCTTCAATAATGCTGTAGTAGTTCTTCCAGCCTGAGATGTCGTGAACCATGTGGAAGAGTTCTTCCACGTTCACTTTCTTCTGGTTCACTTCGTTCAACTGTTTCATCAGCGGTTGATTCTCGAATAGCTGCAGCATCATAAAGAGTGACTGCGCCATCTGAGATTTCGCGGCTAGGTGGGACCCGGCCAATACTTCAAATTCCGCAGGCGAATTCAGGAAATCGCCGGAATCAAAAGTCGCCCATTCTTTTCCAAAATGCTCGCCGAGAAGTTGCTTGATATACGCCATCGGCATCTTCTCTTTGTTGAGAGTATGCATTTTGTAAATCAAGGGCTCGTAGACTTGGCGCACAAACGCTTCGGCGAATCCACCGATGCGGTTCATCGTGGCTTGGATGACGCCCGCTGCGCCCGTGCCGGTACGCATTGCGCCGCCACGAGTGGTGGAAGCGCCCATCGTAAGTTGCTGGTTTGCGCCCGAGGTCATTTCGACCCGGCTCTGGGAGAGAGCGATTTGCTGTACGACTTCCGCAGGAATGTTCGGCTGCTGCATTAAGGTCAGAGCCTTAGTGGTGTCGCCGTCTACCGCGATAATCCCGCCGATTCGTTGTCTGATTTGTTGTTCCTGAACGTTAGCCCCGCGAGAGCGAACGAACATAGGATTGACAATGAGATCAGCCAAATCCAGGCAGGCGTTGATGAGACCGGCTTGAACACGTTGTTCGACCCCGATAACGCGACCAAGACCCAGACCCCAAAAAGCGTTAGGTATGTTCCACCAGTTGACACTAAGGAATGGAATACATCCGAACTCGTTTGGCTCATTACGGATTACCTTGACGCGCTGGAGAACGGTGATTACTTTGTCGTTGTCCCAGCGTTCCAGAACTTCCAGCGGTTCATCGAGTGGATCCGCAGTAGATGCTTCAAACTGAGGCTTCGCGTGATGGACCTGGGTGGTTCCCTGGCTCCCCATCATTTCGGTGCTTCCACCGACCGTCGCAGCTTCCTTGGGCCTCTCGAACCAAGATTTAATCGTGGCTTCGCTCGGGAGGTCGTACCGCTTTTTCAGTACCTGTTTGCCGTTTTCGGTGGTGACGTACTCTTCATCCTTCAACTTAATGAGGTCTTTGTACGTCAGATACATTTTGTCGATAACAAACTTCGCTTTGCGAATGTCAGGGACTTTTAGTCCCGGATCGACGAGTGTGAACCGGATATCTTTTGCTTCAAATGTGGTGCGATGAACCTGTTTGTCTTTTTCTACTTTTTTGTACGTTTGGGAGTCTTTGGTTTCGATAACCGTGGGTTCGGCTCCGGGGACTGGGAGGGCGGCAATCTTAACCCCCTTCTCCAACGGTTCATATTTCGTTTCTTTTTTGACAAAGCTTTCAAAGCCCCACTTCCAAATACCAGTGCCAAAGTTCAGGGCCGAGAAAAGGCCCCAATCGGTTTCTTGGCGGAAACCCATCTCATCTTGTTCGATTGAAATCAGCGACCGGATCGCTCGGGTTATGTTTTCGCTTCTGGACGGGCGTGGTCGCAGAATGAAGGCCGGTGTTTCGTAAAACAGACCGTTCATCACCTGGGGGTGGATGGAGTTAACTGTTTCGGCGACTACGAACCGGTTCACATTGGAACGGGGGACCGTAGTTTGCTCCCACATCCGGATAGACGGTGGGGATTGATACAGCCCATCGGCTTCGCGCCACCGCAGCGTCCAATAATTTGTTTGCAGCCAAGCCTCTGTGTTGATCGTATCGTTCACGCAGAGTTGAAGTGCGCCGTCCTTAGTTACTTCGCTAGGACTTTTAAATTGGCTTACTTCCGGCTGCTGATTAGGATTTGCTGGATCGGGCGTGACGTGGGCCATTATCGAGTGATCTTTATTCCTGAGAAATCCGCTTTATTTGTGCATTGTTCACAAGGTGCGTATTTCTTCTTCAATTCGTAAAAGACGCTGCCTAGAAAACCTACGGCCAACGTTTGATAGATGTCGCCCTTACAAAGAATGAGCGAAATCCAAAATCCCGTGCATACGGGGCAATCCCACAACTCTTTAAGAAGATTTGGTAGCTTCGGCAGGCGGGACTTGAGCTTGTGGGCTAGGCTGCTGTCCACCGCCAAATAGACCGCTTGAGTTTGCGCCAACGAGATCAAAATGATTTTTAGCAAGTCGTTCATACGCTTCCTGATTGAATCCAATCACTATCTCGTTGCTGGCTCGGTGCCAAAGTACGGGATAGTTTTCTTGGCCGGTGACTTCCTTAATTCCTTTAATGATGATCGGATCGTTGTTGGCAATTACTAGAAGGGCGGGAATATTTCGGGCTCGCAAGAATGTCTCCGCTTGGGAGCAGTGCGGGCACCCGAGTAATCCGTAAAGCGTGAACTGCGGTATAGTGACTTGCTGTGTTTGTTCCATTGTTCCTCTTGGGAGCGTGTAATCACGTTCCTAGTAACTGCTCGTCGTAATTTTTTATAATCGGCATCCCTTCCCAGTGAGTGGGAGGCGGGACCACGACTTCTTTCGGAAGATCGTAGCCGTCTGTTTTCCAGTGCTGGCCAGTCTCGTTTAGCGGATTCTCGCGGTGCCCGAACTGGCGCTCGCTTCTTTGCTTTTGCGCCAACACGTCCCAAGCCGCCGTGACTTTTTCTTGTTCCGTTTGCGGAATAGTTATGTCTTTCGGCAAGAATCGGCGAAGATGGCCAATCATGTCCACCGAATCATCTTTACGGTTGGTTCCGGCTTTGAACTGAACGAACTCCCGAATGACTTGATTCATTACTTCTTTCGGAATCTGATCCGAGAAGAAGATTTGGTTATTCAGAAAGAGATTTTCAGTTCCTTCCGCGCGGGCGTTCTTAGCGCCTTTTTGGTTATCGACGGGGAACCATTCGATAGGCGGACAGTCGTGGTATCCGACCTTGGCCAATGCTCGGAGAATATCGTTCTCTAAGAAATCAGCTCCTGGAGATTTTTCGACGCTTAATTTTTCTAGCGGACGCCACTGAACCGCTAAACCTGCAAACTGGTGGGGCAGATCGGACTTGCTGTACCGACCGAGTTTAATCGCGGCTATGTACATCCGACCGGCGTATGGTCCTTTGTCTGTAAAGAACGCTACGCCGCCCGATGAACGGTCACTGTCCGGATTATCGGTTTTTGCGAAGTCCCATGCCATTCCGACAAAATAGGTTCCAGGTTGTGGGAACTGCTCGTGCGGAATAATCACCGCTTCGATCATTTCCTTAGTGAACTTCACGACCTTGGTTAGAGTCGGGTTGATGAGGTACTGGCAACTGAAAATGTAGGCATCTACGTTGAGTTCGGTTTTTAGGTTCTTAAAAGACAACCGTTCAACGCCGTCGCCATCTTTCTCAAACAAAAGGCTCGCGATATCGTCTTGCGTGATCTGGTCGAGCTGCTTATTCCATGCGGATTTCTTTAGAACCCAGGCGGCTGCTTTCAGCACCTTCAGGTCTACGATTGTTTCTTCCAGCGATGAGTAAGCATCCGAAATGTCATACGGAGTACCCACATAATCACGGTAGCCGTACAGATCGACAATTGGACGAGCAAGCTTAATTTCAGCAGTAACTTTCTTGCGCGACTCTTCGTTGGCTTTAGGACCGGAGTTCGTGTTACTGACGCAATCATCGAACTTACCTACGTCGGCGTGTTTACCTGCGGTGCTCATTCCCAGGGACAGGGCCAGCAGAGTAGGTTGGGGTTGCTGTTCTTTGCGAGACCGAGACATGAATTCAAACTCGGACTCTTTTTTCTTCGCCGGTACACAATGGGCGAAGTACAACATTTGAAATCGAGTGAGTTGTTTGTCGTCTTCGACTTGGAAGTGGGACTTGGTTTGCCGAACGAAATCGGCAGCCAATCCTTCTTCCGCCGTCATGTAGAAAACGCGAATGTTCGGAAAGCAGATGATCCACTGAATCGCATCCGCCATGTCAATGGAGGATTTGAATGTGCCGCGCGGATAAAGAAGTAGGCGGTTCTTGATTGTGCTCTGCTTCGCTACCGCGTCTTTCCAGTTCTTCGCTTCGATGTATGGGTTCTTTTTTACGAAAAAATCATCCGTGATTGGCCGGTGGGTTTCGTCAACGAGAGATAACCCGAGAAGGTCCGTACATAGCCAGTAAAGGTCTTGCTGGCCTCGGCGGAACTCCTCTTCCCAAACTTTCGGATCGTTGTAGCCGTATTTGAGCCAGTCCGTAGAACCCGTCTTTTCGGCAGCGCCTTTTGCTTCCTGGTAGAGCTTGTCGAAATCAAACGGGTTGTACGCCATGTCTCCTCTTAGGGCATTGAAGGTGCGGCGGCTGCGGGGGCCGGTGCTGCGCTTGACGGGGCCGGGGCTGCTGGAGCCGCTTCGCCCGCGCCGAGCATCTGCTTTAGTTTCTCAACCAGATCGCCGCCATCTTTCACAGCGTAACTGTTTTCGTTATCGTCCATTCCGACCTTATCCGGACGGGTGTGCATCTGGTGCTTCACAGTGTGTGAACCATCGGAGTGGTGCTCGATGTGTGTATGCTTGATTCCGTGCTTCGGCTTCTTGCTGCCACCCAGACCGGAGGTTGCTTTGTCCATCACGGCTTTCTTCATTTCTGGCTTGGCTTCGGACTTCATCGCGGGCTTTGCTTCTTTGTTATCTTTTGCGGGAATCACTTTTTCATCCTTATGTAATTCATATAAACCTGTTTTTGGAACCGTTCCGCCCTTTTTGAAACTTCCAAGGGCTTTCGCCTGTTCGCCGCGATACTTGATTCCAGCGGCGGCATCGCTTGCTTCTTTTCCGATTCCATTTGATGGAGCGGGAGAAGCAGGAGCGGCAGGTTTAGGAGACGGTCTTTCGGGTCCACGAACGGACGCTTGAAATCTGTTGGCATCAGCCAGTGTGTTCTTAGCAGAAGCTAAGGCGCGTTTGACAAAATCGTTATCCGGCATGTTAGGTCTTCTTCGATCTGGCTCTAAAATCGGCTTCACGAAGAACGCGGCCGGGTGTTGCTTTCTCAGGCAAGTTTTTACCCTTGGCTTCTTGATCCCACTCTTTTACTTTTTCTTTTCCGAGTGCTTTGACTCCAGATGGAGAGTTCGCCCACCGAAGTTGTTTTTTACTTAGTGGCACGGTTCCTCCTTAGACCGAAACGGGGCGGGGTGAGCCGCCCCTTCGGGTTACGTTGTGGGGATTTCACCCACACTCTTTTAATTGGTTGATTAGGCTTCGAGAAGGAACTGAGTCAGAGTTACGGTCGCACCGCTAAGGTTGTTGGCGGCTGCCGAAACAACACCGACTGCAAACTGAACCGGGGGTTCAGCCGCGTAGTTGGCTGTGGTGAGCGGGTTAGTGATGATGGCGCGGGCCACTGGAACGTTGGTTCCGCCGTTGGGTCCCAAACCTTCGTACCCTTGGAACACGCCCGTAAGAGCTTTGGATACGTTATCGCCTGAAAGTTCCGCTTCGATTTCCCACGGAATAGAAGCCGCAACAGCCGCTGCGTAGGTGAACACAGGCACGGCAGTTAACGCGCCGATCTGGTTACCAGCAGCCGCTGCGAAAGACGCGGTGTTGGACGCATACAGACCGATCTGAACCGGCGTGGCCGCGCTGGTATAAGTGCCCGCGCCGAACGTGATGTAGCCTGCGGCGCGAACAGTAAACGGTTGGCCGTTCAGTTTGTTTGAACCAGGGGCGTTGAGGTTAAGCTGCGTACCGGCTCCGGGTTCTCCGGCGATAACGGTAAAAGCGGTAGTAGCTGCACCTGCGGGAACTGTCAGAGAGGCAGCAGCCGGTGCTTGAGCAATAGTATACATTGAGATTTTTTCCTTATTTGTTACTGATGTTTATTGGTGTTACGGAGACGTGCGCGAACGCGGACGTTTAAAACTGAGGAACTAAACTACCAAGCCGATCCGTTGCGGATGGCCGAAATCAATTCAGAAATTGCGCCTTCAAAGCCGCGCGTTTCATTTCTGTAAAAAGTAGCGGACGGATACCACTTCAATTTTTTTCCCGTTCTTAGATACTTCCAGCAACTGTTTCCAGCGAGCAAGCAGGCAACGGGTTTTCCCATAGCCCCGGCTAAATGCAAAATGCTGGTATCAACGGTTACCACCGCGTCAAGATTCGCAATCAATCCTGCGGTGTCATCCCATGTGTGAAACGGGAGATTTGAAACAGGATATGGAAGGTTTTCGCCGTGCTGTAGATTGACCCATTGTATTTTGTCGCCCGTCATGCAAACCAAACGCATGGCCTGCCCTTCGCTCAGAGAGCGAAACTTTCTTCCTCCCTGGTGATCCTCTCGGGCGGCATAACACAACCCGACAATAGGTAAACCTATGCGGGTCATTTTATATTTTTCTACGGACTCCGGTTTGGCTGTAATCGGAAGCGGATCGGGAACTTCGTGCGGCCCGATATCTAATTTAGCGGGCAAGGAAAAAGCCGTACACCAGTGGGTGGCGTTTATCTGCTCCCCATCGGCGACCAACTTCTCTCTGGGAAACACTCTTTCAAAAAAAGAAAACAATTCGGCGTATGGATAGAATTTCCAGTTGACGCCTTTCTTGTCTAGCTCGGGAAGCCACCGGGGATAGGATAGTCGGTCCCCCGCTCCACCTTCATTGATAACCAAAAGTTCGTGGCCATCCGGCAGGGGTTCTCCATTCCATTCTTGGACAGCTCTCGGAAGGAGAAGGTGATGAGCTGCGCCTTGCTGAGACGGGCGGCAGTTATCATAGATCGACCATGCTTGCTTCCATAGACCGGCTTTCAAAAGAGCTTCGCCGTACCCCATTCGGACATACATATCGCCGGGGTCAAGCCAGTAAGCCTGTTCGACTACCTGGGTAGATTCTTTATGTCGTCCTAGCTCCTTTAAAACCAAGGCCAGATTCATTCCGATGTCCGCTTGCTTATTCTTTCGCCAAGCTGCTTCGGCTAGAGGAAGAGATTTCTCTACGTCACCGAGGGTAAAATAGCAAGCAGACAGGTCTTTTAGTAATTCGGCGGTAGGCCGAACTTGGCAAATCGCGTCGAGACCTCGGATTACTTGTTTAGCGGTTTCTACAGAAAGCGGCTGCATTATACTTTCTTAATGAACTTCATGTTTGGCGAGGTTTCATACCCGCCGAGTTCAATAAAATCTTCTTTCGGGATTACTTCGTTCACCGCTGCCTGAACTCCTGGAAAAGCCCAATCGTGGAATACCACGATCCCGTCATGCGACAGCATCGGCCAAAAATGAGTGAGCGCTACTTGGTGAGAACTGTAGTGGTCCGAATCCATGAAAATCAGGGATAGCGGACGTGGAGGGAAAGTCGGAATCGTGTCTTCGTGCTTTCCGCGAACTAAAACAATTTCAAAAGGTTTAACGGTTTCCTTTATTTCTTCCCAATCCGTGTTCGCGAAGTTCTCAAACCCGACTCCTTCGCCATAAGGCAAGCCGCCAAAAGTATCGAAGGCGTAAACTCTTTTTTCGACTCGGGGTGTTCTCTGATATTCGAGAACCGTCGCCGCCATCGCAATGGATGCTCCGCATTTGTAACTTCCGACCTCAACGATATCCCCTGGGATATGCGTAACGTGGGAGACCGCCTTGGTTAGATCAATTATGTTATTTGGGTGGCAATCCGAACGGGACTTAGCGAGTTCTATGGCTTCTTGAAAATTCACTCCGGTCTCCGAAGAATGTTAAAGTCTGAACGAAACCCGACGTATTTCCATCCGAGGTCTTTCGCTCGCTTGATGGCTTGTGCGGATTTGGTTTGATAGTCTGACATCGCTATTACCTTAGCGCCTGTGGAACTAGCGATTAGAAATTCCGTAAGGCCTGTCTGCAGGTCCGGTGGGTCCAAGAAAACAGCGTCTACCCACGTTCTGGTGCTCAAGTACCGGATGTGGTCTTGAGTCAGGAAGCGGCAATACTTCGCTGTGTCTTCCCTTTCCAGTTCGCGGTGAGTGCGAAGTTGATTCTGGAAGTCCAGGTCCACTGAAATGAATTCACTTGTGAACTGCTGCTGTGCGACCCATTTTGCGATTGGCTGCGTAAACGCACTGCCAGTTTCTACAATCTGTAAACTCTTCTTATCGAACCCGTCTAGGAGTTCGGAGATTTCTGTTTGCAAGGGGTGCATTCGATTGGCCCCGATTCCGTGATCCGAAAAACATCTGATTCCCGATGAGTTGTTGATATTTCGAGAATCACTGCCCCCTCTTTGCTAGAAAATCTGTGCAAAGTGTTTGGCTCGATGGTGCGCTTATCTCCGATACTTAAAAACTCTTCAAACGGGTTTCCGCGAACATCGCGTTGTTCCAGAGTCAGAGCCCCGCTAAGAATCAGAAAATCTTCCTTCTTTTGTTCGTGCCGATGCAGGGATGATTGAAACCCGGCGTTCAAAAACAAAATCTTGGCGCAATACGAATCCGTATTCGTCAGCCACCATTCTTCCCCGTAAACTTTCGGAACTCGGTGGATTGGCCGAAGATGATCTAGTTCGATCTTCACAGAGTTATTCCAGAAATCGCGCTTACTTCGACTTCGAGGTGATGAATCGTGGTGAGCGGGTAGATGTGAACCTTGCCGTTTGCATCGCGAAACGTCATTCCGCCATTGTTAGCGATCAAACTCCACGCTTGGGCCACGCTCATTCTGTCAGCTTCGAGAGTGGGTAAACCTTTAGGCCGGTCCATCGGAACGATCTGTGGGGCGAGCGCGTAATAGCTGCCATCAGATGCTTTTTCGTTTAGAACCGCTGAGATCGTGATGTTGACGGTTTCTTTCGGGGTTGCCAGTCCGCTGGACCCTTGCGCTACTTTGGCAGCACTCGCTTCAGCCACTACTTGTGCTGCGATCTGTTCTTCCTGGGTTTTTGCTTTGCTCATGTTTTGATTATTTCCTTGACGCCGTTGTGCGGGGTCTAATCTTGGAGAAGCTTTTAACTTCTCCATGCGTTTGCCTTTGCGCCACACGCTCTACTTCCTTACGGTCATTGCACGACCTGTTGCACCAAATCGCGCTACGTAAGTTTTCATGCATGGTGGGAATCGAACCCACAGTTCTCTTTACGAATACCTAAAATCTACTGGCCTTTCGTTCACAAACTGATCTATTCGGGACTTCATCGTATCTGCCCACAATTGTTCATCCGTGGAAAAAGCGTGACCGGATAAAAGCCCCTGGCCGCGACGGTCGTAAACGTCGAAGAGGATTTGCCCATTTGGTTGAGCGTTCACTTCAATTTTAAACGACCGATAAAATGTGACCATGATTCTCCGTTTTTAAAAGGCCGCCCCGGTTAAGAAGCGGCCCCAAGGAGGTGACTGCTATGCTGAACTACTAAGACAGAGTATCACTACTCCATCTTATTGTCAACCATTTACTTCAATTTATACTTTCTTTACGGCATTCACGACTGCGGAGGCTTTCTTTTCAACAGAAGCGCCCCAGCGGTAGCCACCATATCCACCGGCACAAACGCCGATTACAAAAGCAATGAAAGTGACCATTTATTCTCCTATGCGGGATTGTTTACCACAACTGATGTGCCAGAAACTTGTCCGCTTACAGAACCGTTCGGCTGGCCGACTGTTTTGGTTGTGGCCGCAACTGGTTGGCCTGCGCCCTTCGGGAGCGGGTGTACTGCGGGATTTGAAAAAAGCACTTGACTGCCGGATTTGTTGAGGGTGATGGTAGCCATTGTTTGATTGGGTCCCTGTGCCATTTGTTACCTCTTAGGCGGGGTTGGCGAAGCGAACTTGAACCCCTGGGGCGTTGTTAAACGAGAAGTTGGTCCGGATCGGTACTAGAGCATTTCCGGAAATTGACGTTGGTGCGATGTTCGGATCGGAGAAGGGAGCATCAACCGGGGGAAGTGGGTTCACGCCGGTAGCGTAATCCCCTGCGCTAAAACTCGGGGGGTTGCCGGTGTGAATTTCCAGACCTGTAACGACCGGGCCTCCGGGTAGTGAAAAAACTGTTTGGGGCTGGCCAGTGGCCGCTCCTGAATCGAAAGCCATAATGTTACTCTCCTGCCCTTCCGCCATCTAGCGGACGGACGTTCCCGCCTCTGCGGGATTTAGTGGTTGCTTTTTCCCGAGCGGCATCGAGTCCTGCTTCTTTGGCGCTCAACATCTGTTTCTTTTTTGTCTGCATCGGGGTTGCGGTTGTAATGTAATCCGCGTCGTCTCGACTGGTTCCGAGAACCCGACAATTCGTTGGTTTGAGTTTCATATTTCCTCTTAGGCTGGGTTCTTCCAGTTCACTGTCGCCGATAGCGCGTTTGTGAGTACCTTCGTTACCGTGGCGTATGTGGGTTGAACGTTGGAGACCGGATTCCCTTTTACTGTGGCCACTGCTGGGTCTGCGTAAACCGTGTCGTTTCCGGATGCGTCCACAAGGACCGAACCGGTATCTGCAAAAGGATTGGTTCCTTGGGATTGCGTTCCACCTGATGTCAGATCGAACCCGCCCGAGGTTGCACCTGGGCCGGTCCAGTTTCCCGATCCGCCACCTGTTGGGGGTCCGCCCGAACCGGGGGAGTATGCCGCCCCGTTGGTCGAAGTGACTCCCGGAGTTCCATTGTCGATTACAATGAATCCGTTGTCAGGGAGAGTGAATTTTACTTGTTGCGCTTGAGCCATGTTGCTTTCCTAATTTCCTAATTTCCTGATTCCCTATTCACTTTGTGAACTACTGAGGGCAGGCAACGCTGGCCTTAGATGTTTATGCTGTTGCTTTGTATTCTTGCCGGATGCGGACACACGAAAAATAAAAACGATAAGCAACCCAAGCAAACGTTTCTCGGATGGGAGAGGTTGCAAGTGGCGGGTTGGTTGCGGCTAGCAAATTCAGATTTCGCTTGCCTTCCCGCATTTCAAAGATGTCGGTGACGATTGTGTTCTTTGTGTCTCTGGGATCAGTCGAGTCGCGCTCTTTGGCGTTTTCTTTGCGGATCAGACCATCTACAAACGTTCCTGCGTCTCTCGCGAGCTTCTTTGTATATTCCAGAAATATCGAGTCCACGCCCATTTTGTTTAGCACTGCTTCGGACTCAGAGATCACTTTGTAATCTGAAATCAGTTCAACGATGTTTCCACACTCTTGAAGGCTGCCGCGATACATCACGAACTCGACCTTGGGTCGCAAGTCTTCCGAACCGAGTTGAATTTTTTTCGACGCCACGTAAAGAGGTGCGTTGTCAAGAAACTCGTTCTTGAAAACCGCCTCTAGGTATTCAACATCCATTGGGGTGCCTCCGCACGCCTTACAGTTCTCTTAGTTTGTGGAGCCTCCCATCTTTATCCAATCGGTAGATCGGCTTCGATGGGTCGGCAGAACGGTTGACTGCTTTTACTGCTTCCGCGACTGCGGGTTCGGGCGTAGGTATGCTTGTACGCTTCTGTGCATTTTGTAGAAATTGTACGGGATCATGCACCGGGCGCGGATCTTCGGAAACCTTGACTAACTTACCCGCGCGGTTAAGAGTGCAATCCACCCCATCATCGTCTTGGAAGATGAGGTGGCTGCTCAAGGAATTGCTTCCTTCGGAAAAGGTTATGGTTCGGTCTGTTGGTTTCATAAAATAGTTAGCGACGTGCCGCACTGCGAGCAGAACTTCGCGTTTGCTTTATTCGTCTTGCTGCAGGTGACGCATTTGTTTTTTACGTCCACGGTTTTCGGCTGCTTGACTTCAACCTTTCCGTGTCGGCCAACGAGTTTGAGCACGATGACTTCGGTTTGGTTCTCGGTCTCAAATCCAGCAACGTTCTGAAATTGCTGGTTACTAACCGAACCCGGAACCGTGATGCCCGCGTCGTTCATGTTCTGCGGTGCCCAATCCATCGTTACCGAGCCTTCGGATTTAGGCTGCGCCGAGCGCAACAGAGACTGGGCTTTCATTTGGCCACTGGATGTATTAACCGCGTTGGCGGAAATAGATCCTGAAGTTGAACTGTTTACGGTGTAGCTCGAATTCTGCAAGCCACCCGTCAGGGTCCAGGTCGTTTTCGGATACTTCGGCCAGTATGGATACCAATATCCATGTTGCCAGTCATAGTGATAGTGGTCGTAATGATGGGTTTCCGTGACCGTAACAATCGGCTGTTTCTTTTCAAATCTGTACTCGACGCGGATCAGACCGTCTTCGGCTTCGATGCCGCGCGTCTCTTCGATCTCGGATGTCCGCTCGATAAACTTAAACCGGTTGCCTTGGCTCAGGTTTCCGTTCTTCAGAAACCGCTCGATCTCCACACTCTGGTTCGGACCAACCACAAACCAAGTGCCGGAAGTATCTTTGCCGTCTATTTGAATCCGGAATTCGGCGCGGACTGAGTTCAGGTTCTTGACCAGAACCGAGTACTCCGAACCGAACGGTAATTCTACTCGGTCATTGGACTCGCGGAGAACCTTTCCATTCACTTTTAAACACACTACTAGATTCTTCTTGAACATCATACTATCTCCTTTTAACGACTCACCGACTAGGAGTCCATTGTTTAAAGTCGGTTGGTTTTTTACTTCTACAACATGGGGCCCAGTGATGGATTTGAACCACCGACCCGCTGTTTACAAAACAGCCGCTCTGCCTCTGAGCTAACCGGGCAAAACTTGGCGGGGTCGAAGGGAATCAAACCCTCGTTTTTCGAGCGACAGTCGAGCGTCTTGTCACTAGACGACGACCCCTAAATTTGGAGCGAGACGTGAGAATCGAACTCACTTCTTCAGTTTGGAAGACTGAGGCACTGCCAATATGCCAGTCCCGCGAACTCTTAAAATTCTTCGTAAGTCAGTTTCAATTCCAGCGGGTGATGTCTACGGTGTTCGCGAACCATCGCAAGTCCGGGGTACTCCCAGGAGGCTATCCGAGGTTCGTGCTGAACCGCGCGGCTACTGATACCAGGAACGTTGTTGGACTTAATCCCGGCGTTCTTCATTACCGTGGCGATCCACCAGTCTTCCTGCATCAGCCTCCACCCTGGATTCGGGTTGCTGTGGAAGTACTTGTAGTGAAGTTTCTTGTCAGAGGTGACCACGGCTTTCAGAGCCCTGCGGGACAGCCAGTATCCACCACCGGAACAAATCTTGGATCCGAGCCCGTCGAACTCCCGAGCCTCCCCTGCGTAGTCGAACCGCTTCAGAGCGGCCAACCTTTCGGGGAACAGGTAGGTGTCATCGTCGCACTTGAACACCGCGTCGAAACCTTCCTGGTACGCCCAGGTGAGCATCGCCCGAATCTTCAGAGCCAGATTGTCGTAATCATCCGGAACATCCAATTGGACTTCATCAGGGTAGTTGAAGGGGTGTGACCCGGCACCGTAAAAGAAACGATGCTTATAGGGTCCCCCAATTTTGGTAACCCAGGCTCCGCGCTGGTAGTTGCAATAGTCGGCCCGCTTATGGCAGGCGGTGATGGCGATTAGGATTTTCAAGGTTAGTGCTGGATGACGCAAATATGAGGAATGTGGCCTTCGGGTGTGACTTTAAAAAACACACCCTCGGCTAAGAGCTGCCGGATCGCTTCGTCCTGGTCAAACCCTTGCTTCATGCGGGTGTCAAGTTTGAAAAAACACTCGGGAGCAATCCGCCACGCTATTCCGTCAATGATGGTTTCCATAGAAGGGTTCAGACCCCATTGTTCAGCAAATCGACGGCGGGCAGAGAGTCCCAACTGTTACAAATCACGGTCGCCATTTCGGTGGGTTCGAGAAACCATTTCTGTTTGCCGTATACGATACGGGCCAGCTTCGGGGACATATTTCTAAAAGTCCAAGACAAGCCCGAGGGATCCATCGGACTCAATTGCTCGAACACTTCCACGCCATCTGGCAGAATTAATCTTCGGTGCGCCATGTCTCTCTTTCATTTAGTTGTTCACTCAGCGGAGTACTGTACTTCACTGTGCGGAGTGACTTAGTTCTCGGCGGACAAGTTCCTGTGCTTCTTCGGTGTAATCGAACCACTCGTTGTGGCAGCGGATATGTTCTAGTTCACTGTGTAAACAACGTTCGTCTTCTATTTCTCCCGAAATGCGCCCGATCAAATCCAAGTCATCTGCGTTCTCTCGGAGAAGGAAGTTAAAGCGCCGGTCTACTTCGCTGGCTGATTTCGAGTAACCAATTTTCAAGCGGTTTGTTTTCTGGGCTAGGATGAAATAGATCACTAGTTCACTCAGTGAAGTGCTAGGGGACTTGATAATGAGAATTTTCCTTAAAGGTACTCGGGGGGCTCCACCCGGCTAGGCGTACTGGTACGAATAGGGTCCCCTATCTAATAGTACTAGAACTCTCAGTAGCTATATAACCGTCTGTAACTTACTGATTCAATTGAGCATACCTCGTCAGACGCGCGGGGAGTATGCAAGGGGTTTCGGATCTATGCGGGGGATTCGAGACATTGCGGCCATGCGAAGAGAATGCGATAAAATACACATAGAGTCGTATGGTAAGTTATTGAAAACATTGGCCGATTGTTTTTGAAACCCGCTAACTAACTGATTCGGCGCAAGATGCGTTTATTCGCATGTTAAGTTATTGATAAGATTCGACTTAAAACTGCAAAAACCCGGCAATATGCGGTTACTTTTAGTAACTAGCTTACTTTGGCCGCGCCTTAAAAGCATTCGCCGCCTGGTTGCTCTGCCGTCTCTGATTCCATTAGACTTATATCGCTAGTTCCCTGCCCTATTGTCTTCGGATCAAACACTTGCTCAAAAGCACGGTTTACAGCCTCGCTGACCTCTTCCTGTGTCGGGTTAGCTCGTTTCCTTAATCTCTCGTCCGATAACTCTCTATCAGTCACGTATTGCACGTCTACGGGTATTCCTGCTTTCCTCAGCATCTCGTGACATTCTGACTGGTGCGGTCGAACTGTATCAGGTCCGTATTTAACTTCTACGGCGATTACTCTGCCGTTCAATTCTACCAGTAGATCCGGCCATCCTTTATTCACTACTCGGCAACCTGCCCGGATTAGGCGATTATAGACTACTTCCTCTGCAGGTGTCATTCTGAGAATAGTCCTGTTTTCGCCTTAGCTCTTTTTGGCCGGGTTGCCTTAATGCTCGTTAGCTTTTCGAGTGTGGCCAAGAGCTTAATCCTATCTCCCATGCCTAGCGTGTCGGTTTCGAGCAATTCCATAATCTGCCGCGCGGCGTCCATCCTCATATCCTGCCGTTTGTAGCCTCTGCCGTCCTTGCCGGGTTTCGGGTTTGGTTCGACTACTTCACTAAGCGGAGTGCTTATCTCTTCCTTTATTTGTTCTATTTCGTCCATGCAATTAGTCTACCATACTTCGCTTTATTCTGCCATCCATATTTTTAGTACTATCTGTATTTTGGTACTTGACATTATTTCTCTATGCTTTATAGTTGTCTACTGTAAGGCAGTTCACTAAGCGGAGTGAGGGATATAAATGCAAAATGAATGGATTCGTACTAACCCGGCAATCCCCCGCGATTGTCTGACGCGCGGTTGCTTGATTACATATCTGGACGAAAATAAGGAATTTTGGCGTGCAGAAGTAGACGCGGTTTTGTCTGACCGCGTTCTGACCGTTTATGGTCTCGAAATTCCGTTTTCCATGATTACTTTGGTTCAATCGTAAGACGAGAAGACTAAACCAGTTCACTCACTAAACAGGAGAATAGATAATATGACTTGGAAACCGTTTATCGTAATTTGGGCCGTCGAGAAGGATTCTCCCGCGATAACCCGCCGATTGATCTTCTCTCTGCAGGATTTTGACTTCGCCTATGCCGCGTACAACTCATTCCGTGGCGACGTGGCTATCGGATCTAAGCTCGCTTGCGGGTTTTATCGTACACACCAATTGGTGACGAAAGGAAACTAAAATGCCCTCTATGCAACTATCATTCTGGCAGTGGTATCAGGTTCTAAGGTCTCATGGGCACTGGAGTATGCTTGAGTCTGTTTGGTACGCTTTGTACCTGAAAGGGTTAGTTCGATGATCACGAAACACACGCCCGGACCTTGGGAAACCGTATTTGAAGGGCATCGTCTATCCGTTTGGTCTGAAGGATACGGTTTCGTACACTCGCATGAAGTACCGCAAGTAAACATAGGTGCCACACAAACCGCGAACGCTAACGCGCGTCTTATCTCTGCTGCGCCTGAATTGCTGCAGGCATTGCGCGACTTGCAAAAAGAGCTTCGCGACGCCATAAAACTAGACGTTAAAAAACACTATTCCTTAATGGTTGCCGATGCTTGTGCGAGTAAGGCAATCGCCAAAGCAGAAGGGAAAGACTAATGAAACGAACTGTTTGTATCACACTCCCCGACCTAGCATGGCCAGTTACACTCGAACAAACGGGAATAGACCGCTTTACCGTGACTTACGGGAAACAAGTCAAAAGCGGATTGCGGTATGGGCAAGCGGCAACAGAACTAGGTGCATGTATCATGCACGCTCTTGCTTGTGACGGAAAATTAGACAATCGTGAGAAAGGCGAGAAGTAATGTCTAACCCCTATACCGTCGAATCCTTGCGCCAGTATGTAGGGTTAACTGGTTTGTTGTCTTCGGACAAACTACAGTTTAACGTTTTGATTCTAGACGCGAAAGTCAGTTACGGGAATTCTAGGTTTCTTGTAATACCTGTAAGCGGATCCGGGGAAGTCTGGGTAGATTCTAGTCGGGTTTCGGTTTCGAGTACTTCACTTAGTGAACGGCTGTAAAATGTTTTCAATTCGTGCGGCCAGCACGTTAAACACGGAGGAAGTTATGTATACGACTCAAAAGCAGGTTAGGGAAGCATTCTGGGATGCATGGCGCGATGGGCAGTTTAAGGGTATGAACGTCACACCTCGACTCATTACCGATTACAGCGGCAAAGGCAAAATGCACAACACAGACACGCGCACGGCATTTTGTGATTTCGTGGATATGCTTTTCAAGTCTGGCCAATTGGCTGAAGGTCTGGCGGAAAGAGTGACGCTATGAGCACGCGAAAAGAACGTCACGAATTCATTGCAATGCTTTATGAGCACTCACCGCACAAGTGGCAGGAATCTGACCCGCCGATGTTCATTCAACGGCAAGCGGAATTGCTCATGCGCTACAGCGCGACGTTGCACCGTCTCGCGGAAGAACTGTGCAATGGCTATCAGGATTACAAAGGCAACTGGGACGAAAAACGTACAACTTTGGCCGAAAAGAAGCAAGCTCGAATCGAACAACGTGCGGCAGAGGTAGCAGCGGCCATCGGCGGAAAAGTTATCACTGGCGGGGATCCGCGCGGCTGTGTGCTCAAAGTTGTGTTCCCAGACGGCTATACAAATGACTGGGGGAGAGAAGGAATCTGCGTACCAGCCTAAGTATTCCACACTCTTACCCTATAGTGACAGGTAGGGTAAGTACGGGGAGTATTCAGTTCCCTTGTAAAATCAAACTGGAGGAAACGCTAATGGGCACTCAGAAACTAGGACGTAGCAGAGCGGCGAAGCGAGCAAAAGACATACACTTTCATAGTGACAATATGCTAGGTACTGACGGGCACCCGGCTATAAAGGTTAAGTACTATGGTTCAGCTCCGAGCGAATACGCTTGGGATGCAACCGTAGAGGATTTTTGGTTTAGCGCAAAGATGATCGCGCACGAACATGGATACTCAGGCGTTTTTAGCGAGGGCCGCTCCGGTGGCTGGCTTGTTCCCTTCTCTCAATATCAAAACGGCAAGCTCAAAACACGCGGCCAAAGGACAGGTACCTAAGTATCTCTGGCGCTATGCCCGCTGAATTGATCCGTGCCCGCTTACCTGGAGGTGTCTAACGCTGGCCGATAGCACAATTCGCGTGTACTCGCACGGCGGAATATGCTTGTGTTCGCGCGTGTCAGAATACGTGTAAGTATTACCGTGTCAAATATACACGTCCTATGCGTACTGGTGTACTAGAACTAAGAAATACCCTCGGCCATCGTCTGGAAAAATTCCAAATCCTGAAAAACCTGGGCGCTCAAAAACACTTGCGCGATTGAATTCGGGGGAGCAAAAAGTCTTGCGCTTTGTTTTTAAGCCTACTTTATTAGGTTTTATATGCGAAAGTATATCTAATACCTAATATGATAGGTCTTAACATATCACGCGCGGCTATTCGGATTGCTCTTTGGAAACTCGGCGGGGCTTTGGGACTTTGCGGCGTTGCCGCTTAAATCTTGTGATCTCATCCACCAGATAACCCAAGTGATACGCCACTACCTCGTTTTGCTTTTTCACGTCCATTACGTCGAACATGCGTTTGATTGCGTGGTAGCTCTCATGCGCGATAGTTCCCGCGCTTGCGTTGGGTTTTAGAAATATGAAACTGCAATCTTCGTCGCTGTGTACGGTCAACGCTTCTGTGTATTCGAGACCATCTATGCACGCGGTCGGGGGGTATTTTTTCGTTGCCGCTGCGATGTCTGATGCGAACTCGACATGCACCCAGTAATTCGAGAAAACGGGAAATTCAATTATTGTGAACCGGCTCCTCGGTTTTGACCTCAATTGGAATCCCCTGGGCTATGCCGTTCTTTTCTACGATTGTTACTTTAACCGTTTTAAAACTGTATTTGTTCTCGTACCCGCGCAAACACAGACGTTGCTTCACTAAGTGAATAGCTTGCTCGGGATCGTCCGTGATGACGGTCCAAGTTATGAAATTCGTGGAGAATCGTTTACCGAGTGAAGTGATTGTGACCAGGTAGCCAGTTTCAGGATCTACCGGCCTAACAAGTTCGTTACTGACAGGTATCGGAACAACGCGGCCCCTCCGGTTAGAATCACGAGCACTAACACCGCGAGCAGCCATGATTTCCCCTCGGATTTGGGTTCTGAAATTACTGGAACCGATTTCGGTTTATACAGAACATCTACCGCTTTGCGATTCGCCGGATCTTGAATGAAGTCCTCGAACTCTTTTGCGGTCATTGCTTGAATCGAAGAGAACGTTACGGTCGGTGCTTTCGCGTCCGCGAAAAGGGGATACTCTGATTTCCAGCCAGTCAGTTTGACGAAATCTTCTACAAATTGAACCGCGTTAGATTGTGGCAGTCCATTCCATTGGAGTTCGGCAGCTCGGGCGGGCGGAACATCTAAACTCTTTTTGAGATCGTTTAGTTCTTTTTCTGTGTTCCAGAGTTTGCCGCGCAATTCTTCAATAATATTGTTCTGGTTCAGTACGGATTGGAACAGACTCCCCCCGAGATCAAACAACATGCGGCCATTCGCGTCTCTGACTTCCGCAATTTGCTTCCAGTTATCGCTCGTAACCTTATACGTCGCTGCTTCATTCTCCGCGCGGGCAAGGTTTACATGAACTACTTCGAGCGTGTTCTTTAGGGATTCTACGTCTTTGCGTAGTTGCTCGACTTCGCGGCGCGTGATTGTGCGACCTGCGATTGTAGCGTCAACGAGTTCTGTCGCTTTTGCTACGATCCCCTCATCCGTGAGAATTTGTGAGGCGTCGAAACCCTGCAAAGCGGCGACGATCTCTTTAGCTATCTTGCTCATTGCTTTCCTTCTGTTGCTCGTTAATACGAGGAACGTATTCGATATGCTTCATTACAGTCAGGTCCGGGCAATTGTGCGTTTCGTCTTTGTAGAAAATCGTTTCGCACACTGGACAAATCAAATAATCCTTCAACTCAATCATGCCCGACTGATCTCCTCTTGCCTGACTTGTTCTATTTCGTTCACTGAACAAAATGGCAAGAATTTGCGTCCGCCTTCGTAGACCAGCATCCCTGCTACTAAATCCCCACCCTCGGGCTCCGGGACTTGTTCGAGGAATAGTGTTACCCGATTGTCCTCGAATAAATGTTTTTGAAGATTCCACTTCAATCCTGCAGAGCGAAGCGAGTGCTTAACTTTTAGCCACGCTTCACTCTCTGATTGGATCTCAATTATCATTTTTGAATCGTAGCACAATTCGTGAACTAATTCAAGAACTAATTAGCTCGGAGATGTCATCGCGTAACCCCTGGAGGTCCACTTGCGCGGATTCTTCGGGACTTTGGGCATAGACTTAGGGATCGCACCCATTCCAGTCTTGGGCGATTCCTCGCTGCGCGTGCCGTTGTGCTTTAGCTGGCCTTCGCCTGTGCGGGATTTGCCGATTACTTCAAAGTACGTTGCGGGTGTTTGCCGCCAACTCTTGTTTACGCCTTTGGGATTGCCACTTCCGGTTTTCGACTTCGGTACTGGTTTCATTGTGTTTCTCGTTTGTTTCTGTAATTTCGTTGCGTGGCACTTCACTTGTGAAGTGGCTTGTGGAATGACCTATTTCAGTAAATTGGCCAATTTCAGCAACTGTTGAAATGGCATGTTTTAGTGAAATTCATTGTATCTAGCTTGGGTTTTTGAAACGGAACAGTTGCAAATTCGCCGTACCTTCTGGATTGGTCGGACCCGCTGCGCTCGTTCCACCTAGATTGAACTGAGGCGTGACCGCGCTGCCATCTGGTTTGGATCCGTATGCGCCTGGGTCGTAGCCAGAAAAATCGGTAGGCCCGAGATTGTTCAAACCTGCGGCTTGCCCTGCTAAACCACCGGGAACGCCCGTAGTAAGCGGCGTAGAAATGCTGTTCGCTGTGTGAACTTCTAAAAATACTGGAGCTGTAGCGTTCGCGCCTACTTGAAGTTCTGGTGTATTGCTTGCCGGTCCAAAGTCTGCCATTTGAATACCTCGGTGGTACTAATTAGGTGTACTATACGGCTGCTCCGAGGCAGGCGGAAATGATGCAAACTAATACTTGACAAATGCGAATAAACGTTTTACAGTTCGCGTATGGAGGTGGTCAGTGCAACCGATCACAAAAGAACAAGGACTGGTTATCACGGGCTTTACGGGTGTTACGGCTGCGAACTTCGGAGATTTTCAACTCGATGTTGAAAAGAGACTTGGACGCCCCGTATTCACTCACGAACTGGCCGATAAAAATCTTTGGGAAGAAATTAAGGAACTTTACCGTGCGGACTTTCTCGATATGGTACGAGAAGCATGAACTCCCGAGAATCAGCATCACTAGACCGATACATCACTGGAAACTACGGTGAAGATCAGTTCCATAATGAAGATGAAGTTATCTGTCAAGATTGCGGTTGCCCGCGCTCGATGCAACAGCGAAGAGACGCCCTACGATTGCTACGAAGACAATTGCGAGTGCAAAGGTTTTTCTTACATCCCGAGGAAACAAGCATGAGCTGGCAAACTCTACTAAACCAAACCGCTGATACTCTCTCCACTCGGGAAGAGTTGTTGCGGTCTTGCCGTGAGTTATTGGCGGTGGTTAAAACTATGCCACATCATGCTAAGACTCAAACCGCGCGTGAACTGATAGTATTGCGGGCACAACAAAATATTGCCAAAGCTGCTCAAGAGAGCGGTTTAGAGATTGACTTCGGACATTTGGTGCGATGATGCGATTTATAGATTTGAATCCGGATTTGCAAGACGCGCCGCTGTTTCCAGAAATTTGGTATTACGTTCGGCGTTTTCAAAAATGGTATGCACTAAAACGCTACGGCGTTATGGTGCTGTACCCCGAGACTGATCGGATCGGTCGGCTGGGAGGCTAGCCTGTGCAATTCCTAACCACATCTGAACTGTTGGCCGTTCTTAAAGTTGCTCGCGACCGTTCGCTTCGAGATTGGCTGCTTATGGTCGTTCAGTTCAACCACGCTCTGCGGCCATCCGAGGTTTGTGCAATCAAGATGGACGATATCAAAAACGGTTCGCTTACTGTTCAACGTCGAAAGGGATCGAAGCTAACTTGTCAGCCGCTCCGGAAACATAAGGGCCAAACACTTCTGGACGAAGTTCGCGGATTGTCCGAGTGGGTTAAGGTTCGGCCCCGAGACTGTGGTTCAGCGTTGTTCTGTAGTGCAAAAGGTGGACCGATCACTGCGAAGCACTACAACTTTCTGTTTAAGAAGTACGCGCTGTTGGCGGGATTGCCACAATCTAAAGCTCATCCTCATGCCATACGCCACACGAGCGCCACGTTAATGGCTCGCCAGGGTATGGACATCGGATGGATTCAAACACATTTAGGCCATACCTCAATTACGAGTACGGCCATCTACACACATTTGAACTCAGAAGAAGTTTCTGCAAAAGCCCATGAAGCTTTCATGGACGCGTTTAAAGATCCGACCACGTAAACTGCTGGGGCAGCAGGAGTCGAACCTGCAATGTCCTTTCGGACTGTCGCCTTAACGGGGCGATGCTGTGCCAGTTGAGCCACACCCCAGCACTTGACGCGGTGTGTTATAATCCCGCCATGATTCTAATATGCGAACACTGTGCCTGTGGTTTGAATATTTCTGAACCTGCTGGATCACCGTTCGGCCAAGTTCAGCGCGGGGTTTGTCAGGTTTGCAGAGAAACGTGCGAGTGCTGGGAAGTAGAATTTGAACTGTCTAAGCTGGGTTCTTCAGATGCAGGCCCCCGCCTGCTGTAATTTTCACGTCCACTGGTTTAGCTGGCGGCGCGTTGAGAAATACTTCTTCCCTTCCTTCGGGTTCTGGTTCGCTAAAATCCTGTTCACTTAGTGAACGGTCGGGCGTCATGGGTGTTGCACCCGGACCCAGCGGACCCATAGGTGTGGATGTCTTCAAAACTTCTTTGTCAGACAATGCGCCGATTGCTCTGTTGAACATCATTTCCCCATTTCATACCGGACAAATTTAATTTTTGGCGGGTTCTTTCTCTGCGGGCACTTCTTTAGTGCTTCGATCAATACGTCAAGAAAATTCATTGCTGCTTGTTTAGATGTCAATTGAAGTACTCGCCACCGGGTTTGAGCCGGTTCATTTTCTTGTGTAAATCTTTCCACTCTTGGTGCGCTTGCCTTAGTCCTGGTTGCTGTTTAGCCGCGTCTTCCAGTGTGTGGCAGGCATCGCAAATCCGCGCTTCGGCGTATACGGAGTAAAAACCCCCACCTTCAAGTGCAGAAATTGGATACCCACAGTTCTTACACTTGTTCGAGCAATGCCTGAAATCGGCCATGTAGCTGCGAAGATTAGCGGCGCAAAGTATTTTTTCGCTGTGCAGGAGTGTCCGGGTGTCCACGATTACGCTTTCGATTTAAGCTTTCAGTTTCTGGTCTTCGATCTCCTGCCATTCCATAGTCAAACGCCGCATTCTTTTACGGTTTCCGTTTGCGCGGGAGTACCGTGTTGCTAGGCGGTTGTTGTCACCTGGATTGGTTTGGTTATCCCAGAGTCGTTTGTTCCAGGTCACCCATGATTTCATTCCGGTTTTATGCCCCTCTTTACCCATCATTGGGTGCCAAAGATGGAGGATCTGACCGGGCAAGGTTTTATGCGGAGCGTACAAAGTATCCATTGCACGCATCGCTGAGTGGTCTTCGCCACCCCAACCCCGGAATCTTGTGTCCCAGCCGCCGACAATATCAAATGCTACGCGCGGGAAGATTTGCATCATCGCGCCGTACCAGTGTCCGCGTCCGGATCCTAGACGATTTTGAATATCGCAAGGATTAGGCGGCTCGGGAAAAACGTATGGGTCGCACGGTTTGGAATCTAGTACGCGCTGCGAGGCTTCGTCTGTTAGCCGGTAGAATTGGCGATACGGAACGAACCACAGTTTGTGGCCACGTCTGATAGCTTTGCGGATTCGCTTCGCACACAGGAGTACTGCTTCTATTTCGATGTATCCGTCCGCGTCGGCCACTACGATAATATCGCCGTGGGATTTCTTCACGCCTGCATTCACCGCAGCGGACTTGGAGAATGGCAGCTTCTTATCCGGATCGGTGCCTACGATTATTTCCGCGCCCGGTAGCTGGCACTCCCAGTATTTCTGAACCCACTTGAAATTCTTAGCTTGCCGTTTGTAGTGCTTGGACGGCTTGAACGGAATTACGATGCTGATTCCTTCGCCCTTTTTGTGCTTCTTTCTCAGCTTCTTCAGAAGTTTGAGTGATTTCATCGGGCAGGCTCCAGAATGATATTTTCAAGAGCCTGATACGCATCGTAGATTTCAAACTTAGCGTCTTCGACATGGCCGCGAACTGGGTGAACCATTATTCCTGGTTCAAATGGTGTGTGGATCGACGCGCTGTAATCGCGAAACTTGAAATCGCCGCCTTCAGTGCGGTTATCCAACGCTTTTGCTAGTTCCACGCGGCGTGGCAGTCCGAATGCGTCGGCCACGATCATGCCATGCAGCGATGATGTAACAATCCTCTCGCACGCGCCGATTTGCCGGATTACGGTGATCGGATCTTCTTGCGGGTCGATAACCCGTAGCTTTGCTTTACTCTTTTTGAACAGTTCTAAAAATCTAGGCGCGAGTTCTTTGTCTTTCCAGTGCGGAACGATGCCGAGGTCCCACTGTTTATCTTGTGGACCAACCAGCTCGTCGGCCAATAGTCCGGGATCGCCGAGTGCGTAATCTCCCTTGATTCCCTTTGCGGAGAGTGGGCCGCGTAATGCTAAAATTGTTGCGTCGGGCAAATTGATTGTGCTCGACTCGCGGATTTTCCCGGAACCGAGTATGTAGCCACTGTAATCGGACGGGATGTGTTCAAGAACTGAACCGACCGAAACTACTTCGGCTTCTGCAGCGGGTGTCCATTCAACTTTGGCATTCGCAAATCTTTCCAGCAGAAACGGGGCAAGGGCATCGCCAAAATTAGAAACTCCCCGCCACCAGTAGCCCTTTACTTCGCCCATTTCTTCCATTGGCCCGGATCCTCAGTTAGTCTTTACTGTCCTCCAGAATGCGAATCGTCGCTCTGGTTGTTTCTCTCGTGGTAGTCCTGCCCGAGCGAGTGCGCTAAAATTATGGCTTGGAGCGCGGTGATTACTTCTGCGTATGCGCTTGTCAATTTTCCGAACCACGCTAAAATGGTCGCGGACAAACTAAAGAACACGGCGAACGCTACGGTGCGCCCGCTTAATTCATCGGTGAGTAGAGTTAGTAGCGGTTTTTCTGGAAACTTTTTTCTTAGTTTTTTTAGGAGTCGAAACATCGCGGGGTCCGAACGCGCGATCCCAAACATCCTGCGCGATATGACTGTTTGATGGAAATGTTACCGAGCGGGCTCCTCTTGCGAGCGCGTCATTGGCTGCCATATCTATACCTTCCAGTATTTCTTTGCTTCTTCTGTTGCGGGAACACTTGGGTCTTGAATGTAGCTTTTACCGTCGATATTGTAGATATCTGTAGAGGCGGCCCTGTCAACCAGGTTCTCGCTAAATACTTTTTCTAGAGGCATCCTGGTAAGCAGCATCCCGAAGTCGTATGGGTGAATTTTAATTGGATCGGTCATGCGATCTTCCTAATTACTTTAGTTGGTCCACACTTCTGGCACCGCCAGCCGTGGAGACCAGCTTTAACTTTTCCTTCGGTGGATCCTGTGGGTGGTTTACGAACGCCTTGTCCGCATGTGGCGCACTGGTAGGAATAGTTCACTTCTGGTTCTCCGGCAAAATAGCCATTGCTTTTTTGGAGAAGAACGAGGCAATTTCTAAATGCGTGCGGACAATGGCTAGTTCCCGGCCATTGGTCCCGCCAGGGAGCAGAATGTCCCCTCTTGGCCGCGCGGTTAGTGTTTCGATCTCAGTCAAAGCGCGGTCGAAAACTTCGGCCAGCTTCTTAGCCTTCTCGATGCCGCCTTCGTTCAATATATGAACTGCAAACTCTTTGTGGCTCATACCGCGTGCTTACTCTGAAACACGATTGCCTTGGCCGGATCCGAATCTTGCACTCGGATAGTGGCTTGGATATTCAGGTTTACGAACCCCCGAATCTTACGGAGATTAGCCACTTGTGTTTGGAACGCTTTTTCTACTTGTTCGCGGGTGAGCAATTTCTCAGTCGCTTTCTTCATTTTCCACCTTAAAATTTCTAGATAGGGACGGGGTTTTCGAGGCCCCGTCCAGTCATATCAATTCGCTTCGGACTTAGCACGTCGCCCGATCCCGTCATAAAAGCACTTTTTCAAATGCGCTTATGACCGTGATCGGGAGATATGAAAGACCCCATCTAGCCTATAGGACTTCGTTTGTTCACTAAGTGAACGGAATATTTGCCGGATCTCTCTCACGAGCCCACCGGCTGGGGTCCATTGGCATCGCTGTAGCTACGAGCGATACCCCTATCACGGACAAGTGAACTTTCTAAAATTTGGGGTTACTTATTTGCTGCGGCTATCATTGACCGTTGCGCGAACCCCGCGCCCAAGACTCTCTAAACTTTAATCATCCGGCCCAGCGCCATTTGGCTGAACCTTGCCCGTTTCTCGGGTGTACTCTAATTCTTCGATAATTACTAACTCTTTGACTCCACCGCGTAAACTTGCCTTAGTGGACTCCCCTTTTCGCATTCCAAGTCCATGACTTAAAAGGACTTTTTCCCAATACTCAGCAGACTCATTTTGTACATCCGGATCGGTAATAGGCTTCACTCTATTTCTTAGCCCGAAATGGGTATCCCCTGAGACGCGCCAAAATGTTACATCGGTACTAGTATTTTCTTCCAACTGCTTGAAAACACACCTACTTACTCCGAGAAAAGGTAACTATAACAAAATAAAGCACTTAGAAAAACCCTAATTGTTATTCCCAAAATACTGATTGTGTATACTTAAAACTTTCTCCGCTCGGGTCGGATCAGTGGACCATGTGGCACTCACTTCTGTCACGTAAATACTTCCATTTAAAGCGTTTAGAGCTAATCCATAATGCGGGTAGGCGTGCTGTAGCCGTTGGAGTGTAGCCATCCGGTCCTTGAAGCAGGTAGCCACATCCGGATATGCGATCCAGTGCGCTGTGATTGTTACCCACTGGCCGTTCAAGAACTCTTGTGTGGGTAGGTCTAGTTCACCATACGGGCACCCCTGGCGATACTTCTGGCCGAATAGGTTGTTTGCCTCACGCGCGAGCTTGGACTGGCCCCAATTGCTCTCTAATGCGGCTTCGCTGGCCGCGTATTCTGGGAAGATGTGGCCCCCCGCTCGGGCTTGGTTTGCTATATCCTGGATCCAACTTTGCCGTTCACTTTGTGAAGTACTCATGCTTCTTTACTGGTCCCCTTTTCCGGTTCAACCCAACTGCGGGGGATCAAAAACGGGGAGATCAAAACCACCCCCAGGGTTAAATAATTAACCCCAAACCCCGAAACTAAGACAATCAACAAACAAAAAGCAGCAAACGCTAGTCTAACGATCCATAAACGATTCATCGTCAGTCCTTTCCAGGTAAAGTGGAAATTTAAGGGGGTGCTTTCACACCCCCTGGTTGGTGTTACTGGACGGGTGGAGTTTTCGTACACGCGAATCGAGTGTTATCAGTTACGACGACTGCCGGTCCTGGGGAACAATGCCATCCGTAAGGCAAGAAATTTGCGCTAACACAGATCGCATCACCCAGAGTGTAGGACGGAGACGGTTCGCGGCCAAAGTAGACGACCGGTTGGAAGTTTGGCGGCGTCGTTGTGGGAGTACAAAACGGCGTAAGTACCCACGATCCGACGCTACCACCCACAACTTGGCTTTTAGTGACGGACAAACTTATGTCAATTTCCGCGTTTGGCCAGCTAAAGAACAGACCGGCCACGCTGCACGAAACCTGTGAACCAACCGTCGCTTCGATTGCCGTAGAGACGAAAGGTTGCACGGGCAGGGACAGGGTGTTCGTCACGGAGATATTGCAACTAGGGCAACCCGGCGTGCCGCTGTAGTACTGCCCACCGACCGCCGCGCCGGTTCCCATGTTCTTCATGTAGTTATACGCTTTTGGCGTGTGCGTAACGTTTGGTGGGCAACTCCCCATCATGGTTGCATAGCCGGAAGTCTGCACGGTGCTGTAAACGGTCGTTCCGTCTATGCTTAGGGTTTGCGAGTTGTAATTTGCGTAGTGCAGACCTGTCGGAACGCACTGCGCCCACGCTCCTCCTGCGAATAGCGCCAGGACTGCGAGAATTAAGAGTGCTCTTTTCACAGATCACCCCCGATTTCAAGAGTCATGCCTTTCTTCTCGCTCTTGACGTATGCAGCGAGGAGACTAGCACCGTCCTCGGAAACACTCGCTTCAATCGCGCTCCACGCCGTTTCCACTAGTTTGTTAAGCCGCTTTTCAAACGCGTTCCGGTCGTAATACGCGCCTTCAAAGTCATGCTTTGCGGCAGCCTCGTGTTGGTCGCGATTGTACGCAGCATAACCGGCCCCGAAGTAATCCACGCCATTCAGAAAAATGCGCGAATCTTGTTCATTGAGACCGATCTTGTGTAAAAATGCAGCACGGCGATCTGAATCAGCTACGTCCTTTGGGTTGCGCTGAAACTGCTCAAGGATTAGCTGCTTCGCCAAAACATCGGGGATGTTGTCGGGGTTATTGGACCCCTTCAACTCCCTGGTGTTGTTTAGCTGGTGTTGATGACCCTGTGGCCCCTGTTGCGCCATACACGGCGTGATGCACGCCAGCATGAGCAACAGTTGTAACATTAGTGTTGCTTTTATTACTTTCCTCATTGTTGCTTTCCTTTCGTTGTTAGACTTTGGCCTAAAAACCTAAAACTCGTTGCTTTTGCCCGGTTCGAGTGGTACGTTAGATACGGGGTGACTTATGGACGAAGCGGAAAATTCCGACCGGGCTGTAGCCGCGAAACTGCGTGCGAGCTGGACGCCTGAAATGTTCGACAATTTCGAGGCGGATGTGCGATGGCTGTTAGAGAATAGCTCTGACTTCCGCGATCTACCGGAAGCGCGTGAAGAGATAGTCAACGCACTCAAAGCGAAGGCGATTCTTGCCATGAACGCAGGCAGCGTTCTGTAATAACATTTCCCGCTCATGTCCCTTCCTTCCTCTCTTGGCTGGCCAGCCCGCGCAAGTCCCCACACGGCGCATACACATTCTCTAGGCTCGGCTGAACCCTATGCTTCGTTCCATCTACTCCTGTTACTTCTAGTTCAAACGGCTGACCTTCTTGCTCGACCATTACTTTGGCTTTCAGCAGAACATATTTGCTCGTGTCACTCACTTGCCTCCACCTCCAGCTTCGCGCTGCTCCATGCGCTCAAGCAAACGACTCATCCAACCTGCAATGACATGTGCTGCGATACCAAGCAGCGACACCGCAATAACTAGAATCCAAAGTTGTCTCACGTCCGCTCCTTTTCTGCTGGTGGCTGGGAGGGGCGCAGGAAATTGATGGACAGCTCTACCACGCACAACGCTCCGAATGCGTTGGCCAAGCAGCGCATTTTGTTGCTTCCTTCGACAGGAGAAGGCTCTCCGATTAGCACCACACCAGGCTTAATCTCGCGCCCGTCCATCTTCGGCATGTTGACGATTCCTTCGATCATTGCGTCTCCTCCCTCCCCGGCTGCACGCGCACGGGCTGTTCGACTGAAAGCACTAAGTGATAATTTACGCTCTCGTTTTCTGCTACTTTGCAGCACTCCAAATACTCAGTGCGAAGCCGCTCGATTGCTTCAAAGAACGCGCCATAGTCCGTACGGTTCTTTCGGCAGACTGGCGTGATAATCGCGTGCTTTGCGGTAATTCCAGGTATTTGGCTCATCGCGGTTCCTCCACCATGTACCCGCCGCAATCCGGCTCAGGACAGCCGAAGCCAGTTCCTTCGCTGCCATCAGGCGCAATGCACGGTTCGCAATCGCCTAAGCGGTTCACTTTTCCGCAGCGCAGGCAGAGCATCAACGCATCAAAAATACTTTGCTTCATGCGACTTCACAAGAAGTATTTGACATAAACAGCACCATTGGTGTATAAAGCCTGTATGCCTACCAAAAAGCGCCTCGTCTGTGTCTGCTCCCGTTGCGGCCATGAATGGCTCCCTGAATCCCCCAAAGTACTGCCTAAGCGGTGCGGCAGGTGCAAAAGCCCTTACTGGAACACTCCAAGGCGCAAAAAGAGTTAAACCGCGCTCCTTTTTGCCCCACAAAGCCGAGAATCAGCCACTTCACTTGTGAAGTAGTTTATCTCAGCTTCCTTTTCTCTTCGGCCAGTTGTTCGACCAGTTGTCCGTGTAGTCTTATTAGCTGGCCTATATTACCTATCAGGTTGTTTCGATCATCACCATAGTATTCTTGTATGATTTTGTCAAGCTCTAAATCTATGGCTTCGAGTTGATTTTCTAACTGGAGGATTCTTTTTAAAGTGAGCGCCATTTAGTTCTCTTGTTCACCATGTCGGATTCGGATCGGTCGGGTTGTGCAGGTTGTTCACTGAGTGAAGTACTGTGGGGTCGTGTTCTGGGATCATGTCCAAGTTTAAGGCTACCCTGTTTATGGCGTTTTCCCGATCTTGAGCGTTTTCTATGATGGCGCGGCCATGATCTGCGTCGAACCGGTTTTTCGAGGTTCCTAGTACCCGGCCATCAATAAAGAGACCCCAGAGCTTGGGTTCTAGCTGTTTTACTTCGATATACACTCAGTGGTCCCCATTCCCGAGGTTGTAACCGTAATCCCACTCTTGAAAAAGATAGTCAATAGCGTCGTATTCGCGCACGGTCGGCTTATACTTCGGGTCCCGTTTTCGGATGACGCCACCCCGATCCACGAGAAAGTTGGTGGCTATGACCTCTAGCGCCTCACTATCGCTTCCTGGGAACTTCTCTCTCAGTTCATCTGTCGCTTGTGGCATTTTTCCTCCATTAATACCCTACCATATTTACGTTTATTAGTCAATGTTATTCTGTTCGTTGTTTTCTTCTTGACATGGTACTGGACTTGGTGTATGTTTAAACTGCGCTCGGGAGGTGAATTATGGCAATTTGGTATCGGGTGTGGTATTCGGGGTCAAAGATAACTCCTGTCGAAGTTGAGAGAGAAACTAAGGACTACGTTTTTGTAAAAAGCACGAATATTTATCGCGGTACGACCTCCCTGCGAGAGAAAAAATCATCCGAGTATGAATCCGTCCACCCATCTTTTCGCGCGGCCAAGTTAGAACTGATCGCTCATCTGAGTAAAAAGCTTCAAAATGCAAAAGACACTGTTTCCCACCTCGAACAACGAGTTCGCGAAGCCAACGAATACCCCGAACCCGCCCAAGAAACCACGGCGTAAAGGTGTTCACAAAACTACTATGGAACGTCTAAACAAAATGTTAGAATCTATGCCAGTATCAAACTATGTGGCCACCGACGATGACCTTCCTGTTTCGTTGTGGCCGGATCCGGAGTTCTAACATGAAAAGCGGGCGCAAAAAACCCAAATGGCGCAAGAAGCTTGGTTCCATAACTCGGGATGGCCAGATACGGTGGGTGTGTGTAGGAAAAGTGAGGAAAATCCGATGACCAAAATAATCACTTGGGTTTTCTTCGTCTGGGTTTGTTACAAATTGTATCGTGTCGTTAAAAAAGGGGGTCGTTCACTTAGTGAATGGGCTCGGGACCGCCAGTTGAGAAAATCGGACGAAAGATACAAAAAGTGGGAGAAAGAAGTACTGGCCGATCCTGTGGCCAAGAAAATGATTATGGAAGATGCAGATTGGTTGAGGTCGCGATGACTTGGCAAAGAAGGTTGTTCCTGGAACTTGAAAAATTCGTGATTGGCGCAGGGGTTCTGGCGCTTGCGGCTCTGTTTATGGTTTTAGTGTATGGCGCACTACGCCGTCCTATCTATTTGTTCGTGTTTTTAGCGGGATTCGTTGCTTGGGCGATTGGAAACATTCTATTGGACTAGGAGGCCCTGTGGCTCTATGCGAAGTATGCGGTCTGCAGAAAACCTTGATGGTTGATGAAATGATTTGTGTTGACTGTTTTGAAGAACTCCCTCACGAAAAAGAAGAAGCAGTATGCTCCGATTTCGAACAATCCCTGGTCTATAACCTAGAAGATACCCCCTAAACCCTGCAAAACCCACAGTGTGTAAAAGATTTCTACTTTTAGGCAAAATAGTACAAAATAATCCAAAATAATGCTTGACAAATAACAGGCGTTTTGTAGAATGGTCTCGCTAAAGGGGCAATCTTAGAACGTCGTTAAAAAACTAATTGGAGGCAGCTATGTCTGCTCGTAAGGCTCAAACTATCGAGTCAGTGGTCAAACCGGACAAAACCCTGGGCGTCGAGATTCTTCGGAGATCGGAAATCCCTTCTCCGACAGGTCGAGGCCGCATCGCTAAGATGCCTGAATTGACTGTAGTAAAAGAAGTAGTTCTTCCCGCTCTGAGAGTGATTGAGGAAAATGGCGGTCTCTCGGCTGCGGAAGAAGGGTTCGGAATTAACCTGGACGCGGACATCACTAGAAAAGAGGCCGCGAAACTAGGGATCAAGGATCTTGCTTCTTCGTTCTTCCGGTGGTTGAGTACGCAGCTCGAAAATCAAAAGCTGAAAAGCAAAGTCGAGATCATCCGCCGCGCGAAGGGCAAGAAAGTCTTCTTAGTGGGTCCGGTCGAGGACTAGCGCCCCTGAGCGTTTGCTGATCCGAGATCGTACTTCACTAAGTGAACGGGCGAGAGGGACGCGGAACCTCTTGCCCGTCTTTTTTTTGGCTAATTCCCTAGTACTCGCGTAGGACTTCCATTTTCGCCTTGACTTCGACAAAAATTCATTTACCCTAGCTGTCAGCGGGCGTGCGTAACTTTTTGTGGCAAGTACGTACTATAACTTATGAGACGCACTAGTACCGAAGATGGAGGACAGAAGTTCCTTAGTCTTCGTCACAAAGTACCATTTGCGTCTCTTGCCCGTACCTTCACTCTGGAGGCGGGCCAATGTGTAGTCACAATGATTCTCGTAATCCGTTCTTGGGCCAGTCAAAGGGCCAGCTTCAGAGCGCCCTGTTGCAGCGTCTAGCAGCATTGGCTGATCTACGTTCCGAGTCCCGCCGATATAGGGACCGGTTATCCTCGGTTCGTTCAAAACTCCAAGAGACTCAGCATGAGATTGAGCAGATCCAGTTTTCCTTGGAGCAAGAAAAAGTCGTCGTTTTCCCTCTTCCTCTGAAAGTTCCTGAATCCGAGGAGCGGGGTGAACGAATCCTTGGTCGCTGGGGGCAAGTGACTTATCAGACTCAAGAATCCCCAAAGCCCAAATCGCAACGTCCGCCAACCAAGATAAGAAGCCTTTCACGATGAAGTACGCCAGTCCTAAGCAAATCGCCAGAGTTGGCCCGGAGCCCATTTTTTCAATCCTCCCGTTAAGATATCGGGGACATTTCGTTAGTGATATAACCGTAGTCTAGTACCTACACGGTGTCAAGGAAATAAATGTCTTTAGTGTCCCTTTAATAAGTACTGTTCTTTCGCAAACTTGTAGTACTAACGTTACTCCCTTCCGCGCATCCCAAAAAGTTTCGCGATTAAGTAAGCTAAGATCGCTACCAATACCGCGAAATGTGTCCACATCGGGTAACCTTCCAACGCCGCGCCGATTACTGTCACCACGAGCGCCAAAAGCAATGTGAGTTGTATTTTACCCATCGTCTTTGTTTCCTTCATCTACCGCCGCGTCACGAATATCAGCAAGTTCAGCCTGACTGTCTTCTAATACTTCTTTCTGTTCACTCAGTAAACGGATCATCGCTTCCTGAACTGGCCGGTCCTGAATCCTCCAGTAAATCATCAGGGATATTTCCGAGAGCAGGGCTAATAGGATCAGGATTTCCACTACTTGCATCAGGAGTTGCATCTTGGGCCTCGGGTAGCTGGGGTTGGTCCATGTTCTCGATAATGTGTTGAATCTGGTTCGGATCGGCGGGCAGTATTTCAAATGAAACCCGGTTAATCGGGGCGGGCATGGTAAAGTTCTTGACTGGAACATTCGCGCGGAGAAAGATTTTCACTTCTTGGCCGATTCCGATGGTGTAGGTCCCGATGGTCCGGAGTCCGTCTCGCTTACCGCTCAAAGCGTATATTCCGAAACCTTGGGGAACTAGCTTCCCGCGCTCTACTACTTCGCTGTTCTCGATCCGTACCCAATCCAGGTCCTTGGTATCGGTGATGTACAGATTTCCGTTATCCTCTGTTTGAAACTGTAGATGCACGAAACTTCCTTTCGGCTACTGAAATCTCTATTTGCGCTTTTCCGGCCAAGTGTTTCAGCCACTCCAGCTTTCTTTCCAGGTCGAACGGCCCATCGGCTATTTCTTCTATCGTTTGTCGAGCTACGTTTACGAGTCGGATGAGAGGGTCTTTAACTTCGCTCTGCACTGGTGCTCTCCTTCTCTTTCACGGATCCCGCACAGTTTGCATTTACGCATTTTGCCTAGTGTCGGGTTTCGATCTGAAAAACTGCCGTACTTTTGTGTGTCGGCTTTTTTGTCCACTAGTTCGGTGACTAGCATGGCTTCTTGGACTAATCTTTGAATTTCGCTCAATATTCACCCCAGACTTCGACTTGCCCGAACTCGTGAATTTTGTTTATTAAATTTTCGTAAGGATTTGGCTTGTACTCATACATAGTGGCCATTCCCTCCAGTTTAGGGATTTGGGATACACTCAACTTTACAGGTATTGGCCCAAACGCGCGTCCCAGAGCACTAATGAAAGAAGATGTTGCTGCTTCCAAGTAGTGTTTTTGCGGGTCCACCGGTCGCCAGTAAACTGTTACGCTCACTTCACGTTCCAGGCGACCAGTAATATGTAGCCGGTCAGAATTCCGAAAAATGCGATGATTGACTTCGTGCGTTCGCTCATTCCGATTTTATTTTCACCCCGCTGAGAAAAATCACGGCCAGAATACTTCCCGTAATCCAGTGGCCGCTGTGAATGAGTCCTATGCACACCGCCGCGCCGAATGATAGCCATACCAGTGCTAAAATGAATTCTTTCATGTTTCCTTTTTTTAGTACCCCGCCTCAAAGTGCCAGCCGAGAGGCGGGGCGGTTATGCTGTTTTTCAAAAAATTCCACTACCCGTATTGTGATTGGTCAAGTTGCGTTCGATTTCCTCCTTTAGTTCGGAGATTCGTACTTCAACTTCTTCATTGGTTGGAAGGGCCGAGCTTGTCTTGGCTTCGTACTCCCCTTTCATCCAAAGACTCAACAAATTCACCCGCAGCGCCTGCTCGGTTTCGATCTGTGCTAATAGACGGCGGCAGCACTCGAATAGAAGTTTCTCCCTGTTCATCCGTTTCCTTGGGTTCCCAACTGTAGCTGTTCCAATTGTCCACTCTGCTTCTCCTTTTCTACGAGTAGATCAGTGAGCTGGTCGTTCAGGCGGCGAATCTCGGCGTTTGCTTCCATGAGTTGTTCACTAACTGAACTAAGCCGTTCCTTGGTTTGCAGTTCCGATTCTCGGGAAATCTGGAGAGCTGCTTCCAGTCCTTCGTACTTGACTTTTAATAGTTCATATAATACTTCCGCGTCTTCGTAATCCGCTCTCATGCGGGCCTCCCTGATCCTGGGCCTAGTTCGTCGTCGTTAAGAATTTTCCAAAGTACAAACACCAGCACGAAAATTGGCAGCCAACCTAACAATGACGAAATCACCACAAACCCTCAAAGGCACCGTGGACCGCTAAGTTCACCATGCACTTTTGAAATTCCAGACCGTCTTCGAGACTTTTATCCCAAGTGGCTAAATGGCATTGCTCGTGAAGGAGTGTCTGCCGCGCCTGTTTCCCTGTCGGGTGGGTGTCTCGGTCAATTAAAATTTCGTACCGATTCTCGTGCTTTATGGTGTAACCCATGTTGTGCAGCGGCGTTAAATCCGCCCAGTGAACTTCGGTGTTTGCAGGCAACTGGTTCAGAAAATATTGTTCGTTGTACCCGGCGTACCACTTAGCCCAGTCTTCTTCCGGAAAAGGTGTCTCGGTTTTCTTGCGGGCGACGTGACGCCCTTGTTGTTCACAAACTGAACTACCACAGCAAGACACTGCTTTAAACGCGGCCATGGCATCCGAGTGCAGCGCGACCAACAGTGCGCCGGTCAGCATAATCAGCAGAACCCCGAATACGAATAACCAGAAGCTCAGTTTTTGACGTGTGACGGGCATATTTAATCGTTCGCCGCGCATGTAGCTATAATCAGGAACAAAAACGCTGCAGCAAGCGGTACAGGCCACGGATTCTGAATTTTGGCGGCATACGCGGAAATCAGTCCTATGAAGAAAATGAAGACCCGGCACGGACGATCTTCCAGATACCAGAAAATGCTTTTAATCGCGCTCCATGCTTCCTTAACAGAAACAAGGAACAGAGTTGTAAGCGCCCCGAGTATGAACGATATTGCTATCCAGTGTGCCATGATTTAATACTATCATTGATTCTGTTATTTGTCAACACTATTTAATTCATTTATTTCCCGTTAAGCCAGCTAACAGAAAAAACAAGCGGGGTTTTTAGGCCCCGCTTTTTAGCGGTTCGGTTCCAATCCAGTCCGCGCTAGACCCGACCTCTGCTCACCCCGCCCCGCCTTGCCTGCCGTGCCCCGCCTAGTCGAACTATGCTATGTCGTACCTTTCCTCACCTGCATTGCCTCGCCTGACCGCGATCAACCGCACTATGTCACGCCTCTCCTCGCCTGCGCTACCTCACTAAACCTCGGCTCGCTCGGCCAGACCAGACCGTCCCTAGCCTGCTTCGCCTTGCTGTATCACACCGCATCGTACCCGGCCTTCCCTAGCCTGCCCTACTGTTCCGGACCTGTTCGGGTCATGCCGCTCCTCGCCTGCATTACAATTCCACGCCCAGCTCCACCGTGTGGAGAAAGTTGAGATTATGCCGCTGCGGCGGTTCTTCCGTCAACAGCGGCTTGAAGTTTGCGGGCAAGAATGGTTTGCTCCCCCCGCGCCAATTCCGATATGGATTTCTTTCCTAGTTTGGTTAGCCGTTCTTTCGCATACTCCATAACCTGGAGATGTCGGCGGTGTCCTTCGATCTGTTGTTCGTAACGGTTGATGGTGTAGTTTAGGTCGAATACTGTGAAAGTGATGAATTTTTTTCTCCGGCCATTGATATCGTAACTGGCGTGGAGCACGCTGATCTCGATGTCAATCGTCTCTTCTTTTGGGCGCTCGATGGATATAGATCCTGTATATGAAGCTATTGGCTCTGTGTAGGATCTTGCTGGTATTCTCTCAACTCTGCTTTCTGGCTCGGGACGACGTTTTCCAACCATCACAGAGCTAAGATGGCTCGCAAGTGCTTGTTGGGCCAGCGTTTTTATATCCGAGTCTGAGAGCGAAAGATCATCCCAGAATTTTCGGACGAGTTTGATTGCAGCCTCGTCCGAATTCCGAGCGTTTTTCAAAATGTAGTTAACTGACTGAGGAATGCTCAAGATTTATCTCCAAGTTACTTCAATTCAAACAAACCCCAGCCCATGCCAGCGGAGTTCTTGCTGTCGGGTCGGCCTTCGCCGATTCCGACTTGCTGGCCCACGCGCATCAGAAGGTTGGAAATATCTGCTGCCGTGAATTGGTCGCCATCCCAACGGATTTTAATTTTCGCGGACCAATCGTAATATGCGGGCCGAACACACAGATACGGCTGACCGGTTTCAACACGGGCAACATCTTCCTGCTTCGTCGGCTTCCCATAAATCCTGATGAGCGGGATTTGCGGTTCTTTGGCGTCCCGACCGTCCGCCAGCACGAAAATCGAGAGCTTGGCCAATGTCATTTTGAAGTTCACTAAACGGCAAGCTGAAATCATGGCGTTGCGAACGGATGCCGCGTGGAACCCATCCCATCCTTCTTCCGAGATGTATCGGGCTTCGTTGTAAATCTCGTTCGTATCTTTTGCTTCCCGATTTTTCTTGCTACCGGCAGCCTTTCCTGTTTCCATCTTCTGTTTGAACTGTTCTTTGAGCTTTTGGCTCATGCGGTGGATCACCAGCGGAGCGATCCCTTTAACTTCAAACATTCCATTCTGGAATTTTGGAGCTGGGATAGTTACGCGGGTCTTTGATTCAGATGTGGTGATTGTATTTGTCGTTGCCATTGCTATTCTCCTGTTCAGCTAGTAGGCGGTTGTGTGTGCCTTTGGTGCCGAACAGTTCACACACTAACAGAGCTTAAATAGTCCTGTCAAGTGCTATTTTGTTTGATAATTCTGAATGTATTCGATTTCGACGTGCTTTTGGAGTTTTACTGCGCCGTTTTGGTTGGTCACTGTGCGCGTCTATAACCTCTTGTCTTGGCAGTTCCCCAAAAGAAACTCCTGTTAGACCCAGTTTGTCCTCCGTCCGAAGAACAGGTAGGATGTGTTTCCCCATTTTCCCCTGCAGCGTGGTTAGAACTTTTAAAAATTCAGATTCATGCCACTTTACTGTTTCGGTTTCGATGATGTATCCGTTATTGATTTGTTCGATTGTTATTTTCATTTTTTCTCCTGTAAAACTATTTTGTATATCTAGTTCTCGGGTCCCATCCGAACGGAACACTGATTACTGGTTTGCCTTCGGTTGGGTCATGGATATGTTCCACGGTTACGGTCAAATCCCGAATGACGCCCCGAGCGAGGTCGCCCCAAATCTCGATACGGTCAATCTCGTCTTGTTGGCCGTCCAGATACGCCCTTTGAATATTGGCCTTTTCGATGGTCATCACGCGCGGCGTTTTCTGGGCCTTGGAAGATCGAACCAACCCCAGGTCTTCCGCCTGTTTGCCGCCCCATACTAGGTTCGGGTTCGGGGCGGGGAAGAATCGTTTCTTTTCTTCATTGAACCGCCACTCCGTAATCAGATAGTCCGCGATACCATGTTTCACCAGAATTTCGGCTTCGTCGGTGGTCACGCGGTAACTACACCGGCAGTTTGGTTTGCGAGTCTCCCCTAGAACCTTGGCGGCGTCTTTCCAGAGTTTGTTGAAATCTTCCTTAGTGAGATGACCGTCTTCGAGCCAGGGCTGGACAAATCGGAGCACCTTCTGTTGATCGGTACAAGCGTGAACGAGCGACGGGCGCAAACTCATGCTGCCGCCTTCTGATACGCGGTTAGTTGTGCGATCCAGTCATAAAAATCGGCCACCGTTAAATTGGACTTTGCTCGATTGCAAACGGTACAGCACGGAACTACGTTATCGAGTGTATAGTGCTTTGAACTGTCTACTCGATCCAAGCCGTTGTACCAGAATTCTGAATTCTTAATACCACGGCGGGCATAGGAATACACGCTGCGCGGCCTCCCACCGCAATACACGCAAGGTTTCTGCGTAAGGGCTAGAAAAATGTCCTTTTCGATGTGCCACTCTAACCCACGTCTTTTTGCGGTTGTTTGGTAAACTTTATATACCGCATTTTTTGACGCTTCGCCAGGAGGCAGACTGCGCAGTTGTCTCAGTTTTTCTCTCCCTGCGGCGGTCGTTTGCCATTTTCGGTTTGCCATACATCCGCAACTAATCGGCGCGGTTGGCTTCAACATTATCATTCTCCAAAAGGTTCTCTCTTTCCCACAAACACACCGACATTTCACTAAATAGCGACCTCGTGGGTCTTTAAATTCCTCCAGAATTTCGAGGTTGTTTATCTTTTTCCCAGTTAGCGTGATCTTGTTCCACGGTGTACGACCTTTTCGCGAAGATGTTAGTTTTCTAATAAAGAGAAACTTCCTTTCCACCTATTTCAATCACGTCTGCTGGCGAGGCTACCTCGGTCGTGTAATTATTTGGTTTTTCCAGTTCACTTTGTGAGGTAACGAACTTGGAGTGTTTTTCAAAAGGGTGGCCGTGGGTCGGGCAAGAGAGTCTTCGCGGCCAGCGTTTGGAACCAGGGACGGGTTCGATTTTTAATTCGCATTGATCCGTGCATTCACTTGTGAACCGGAATTGGCTCATGGTCTTCCGTCCTCCCAACCTGCGGCGCGGCCCGCCTCCCACGCTTTGAATAGTGCATAGATAGTTCCTGAGTATTCAGAATCCCAACCGTCCGGATCGAATCGCTTGTACCAAAAAAGAAACTCATCACAGACTTCGATGTTTTCGTTCTTCCACTCCAGAAATCGGCTCATACCACCACCTCCACTGTTTCACCGAACCGAAGTTGTTTCTCAGGATGGACGCTTCTTTTACCTAAATGGCAGGCATAGCAAAGTCCGATGCTGTTATCTAAGGAATACAGACCGCCGCGTCCGCGATGAACCCGCTCGTGCATGTGAAACCCCGGTTTCGTGATTATTTCCCCGCACCGGAAACACTCACCATCTTGGCGAAACCAAATGTCATCTCTGATGGATCTTACTGCGTCTGCTTTTTCCATCAGGATTACTTCCACGTTTAGTGGTACGGATTTCTCCGTTTTAAAGATTGTATATGGTTTGCCGAAACGGAGTTCCACCAGGACTTGGCTCATGTTTACGCTCGCCTTTCGCTTTGACGAATCAACCGAACCACGCATGTTGGCGGAAAGCGCTCGTCAATGGCCGTAATACGCACCGCCTTGATTGGTTCACCAGCAACCCACACTTGCATGTTGCCGTGATACTTTTTCAAGCTTTTGCGAAGTTGCGCGACGGTGATCGAAGCCTGTGGTTTCATGCTGCGATCCGCATCCCTTTCAGAAGTTGTTTGTCATATTTACTGAGAACCAGAACGGAAGGGTCGAGCGCCTTAGCCACCGCATAGTGGGATTCGAGCAATCGTTTCTGGGCGGCTCGGATTTTAGCGCGATGAATTTCTTCTTCGTCGTTCCGCCATTTATTGAACTTGTTGATTTCTTCGTACATCACTCCTCCTCTTGGTGCGTGGCCAAGTATTCCATGCTGAGTCTCAGCAACGCTTCCTTGGTTCTCACGGATTCTTTGACGCCTTTTTCAACCACGGGGTCGGTTCTTAGTGCTGCGCTAAAAGCCCCGTTTATTACTTGGCGTTCTTCGTTCGTTACAAAGAACCCTGATAGTTCATACCAAGTACCACTTTGTTCTTCCTGTGTCAAGTTATGATTTTGTGCTACGGACTTCCGTACATCAGAAACCGTCTTTGTCGGGTCCAATGCTTCCTTGATTACTTCGCTATTTGGCGGGAATCCGAGTTGCTGGGTTGCTTTTTTAAGCACATCCAGTTTAGAAATCCCCATTTGGTTCATTTGTTCTTCTTTTAAGTATGGCCGCATTTCGCGGACACTCGAAAAATACCGCCAGAGCTGGGTCTTGCCCCGATGGTACTTCGCCTGCAGGGACTCCATGTATTTGCTCCAGCTCGGAAAGCCTGCTTCGCGCCAGAGTTCTTTTTCGCTCACCTCGGTCAGAAGCAACCCGAGCTTGGCGTAGCCGTGCTCCAACTTGTCCTCGGCGGCCAGCAGTTTTTGGATCAGATCGTCAATTTGGTCGAAAATAGTAATTGCCTCGGTTTCTAGGATTTTTGTCAATCCCGGTCCATAAAAAGTCGGTTCACTTTGTGAAGTACTCAATTCCGTGCTCATTCCAAATCCTCCTTATTAAAACTCCATCCACACTCATCGCACTCCCAGCCGCTCTTTCGGTTCAAAGGATTCACAAACGGGTACATCAAACCCCCGCATTCGTCACAGATCGGTCTTCCTTCGTCCCATTCGATGTCGTCATCTAGTTCAAGTCCGAACATTCTTCACCTCTGTAGATCATTTCGTCACTGTGTGCATCTTTTATCCAGTTGCAGCGATACTTTTCATATTTTCCGCAATCGCCATAGCTTTCTTCTTTGCTCGGGTCTAATGCATCAATCTCAGCCTCAGTTTTTCCGAGTGCCCGTTCAAAAAAGAGAAACCGGTTACAGTTGCAGGAATAGTTCCCGTCTTCCCAGAGAAACCGGGTCGTTTCTTTCCAGCTATTCGGCTCCTTAAACCACACATCAGAGTCGGCGTGAACATCGAAATCTTCCTTCCAAACCACCGTGACGCCATCCCGAACGCGGGTCAGAGAGACAAGGTAACTGCCTAGAATTTTAGTCGCTGTATTCGTCATATTTCCTTTCCAATAAACCAAAAGTGCATCGGGCACCGTCAAAATAAAGCTTTGTTGCTCTGGGTTCTGATTCTCGGGATTTGTCCAGCTTGACCGTTGTGACTGGATCAAAAATCGGAACGTTCGCGTCTTCGCCTGTGCTTTTACGATCCCGGTGCAGCAGAAAAACTTGGCTGGCATCGGAACCGAACGCTTCGGAGCCCTTCAAATCCTGAGTCACCATCTGCCGTCCCCGGTGCTGCGGCAATGCTTTGCGCGGCTGGCCAACCACGATAGCGATCACGTTGTAATCGAGCGCCATGTCCTTAATCATTCGCATAGCGTCCGCTTGGGCTTTGTTTTCGTCGCGCTCGTTACGGGTCAGAAAGTGCAAGTGGTCGATCACCACGATGTCCGCACCTAACCGGCGTTTCGCCCAGATCAGAAGTTCAACAACTTCTTTCCAGTTCGCGCCCGGTTTGTAGCCAACGTAAAATCGGGAATCCCCCATCAGCGCAGCGGCTGCGTCGAAATCTTCCTTTGCAATGTCGTCTTTGGGTTTGTTCAGTAAGTAAGCTGCCGCTCGGCGTGCGTACTGTGGCGGGAGAACTTCACCGGAGTAGTTCGCGGGGATCCGGCCAAACTTTACGGCGTTGTAGAGCAGTACATTCATCAACCAAGAGGTCTTCCCTGCCCCGGTCTCGGTCGCGGATATAGCAACCACATCCCCTGGTACGATAGAAGTCCAGCCGTCCACTTGTGGCCAAGGGAACCGTAACCGGTCGGCCCGCTCCATCGGCTTAGTGGAGTCCGCCTGCCGGAATGACTCCCGAATATCGAACATAAACGGCATGGGTTGCTCCAACCCACGCGCCATTGCGGTCTCGACCGTCGCTTTAAATACCCCTAGATCGCTATTAGCGCCCCGTAGGAAGGTTTCATTGGCATCCTTCATGCCGAGAGGCCAATCGACCTTAAAAGTCCTCTCCCGTAGCTCGTTCCAGAGTTTTGTCATTGCTGTCTGACCTGGAACGTCCGAGTCCCCTGCTAGGAAGATCCGGTTCGCAGCCAGCAGTTTGTCTTTTTCGTCGGCAGTCGGGTTGTAGCTGGCGCTCGGGTAAGCCACGGCGGTAAACCCGGCCTGGGTCAGAACCATCGCGTCCGGTTCGCCTTCGACCACGAACACGTCCGAGAAAGGGTCCACGCTCCGAAGATTGAACAAAGAGGGTTTCATTCCCTTTTTGTACAGAAACCCTTCTTCACCGGTTTCGGGGTGTTTCTTGCCTTGAATCGAGCGATACTTCAGTGCCGTGATTTGGTCGCCGTCGATGGTGGGAAAAACAATCCAACCTTGGTCAACCCAGATGTGGTGCGGATTTACCGCTTTAGCTGACTGGACAAACCCAAGCCTAAACTTTTTTGCAGTTTCGAGACTGATTCCTCGTCCAGCGAGCCATTGTAGTGCAGCGGGTGTGTTTTCAAGGGCTTTTTCAGCGGGCAGGAGTTGTTCAACCGGAATAGTAACCGCTTCTTCCTTTTTAGCGATGCTCTTAAAAGTCTTTTCAACCTTTTCACTGCCTTCTCTCCACCCTAGAAATTGCTGGCACTTCTCCACGGCTTGCGGCCAACTCAAGTTGTTCGCTTTCTGAATGACTTGGATTAAATTTCCCGAAAACTGGCAGCCGAAACAGTGCGCCATCAGAACCCCATCGTCTTCCTGACGGATCGTGAAACTCGGCGTTTTCTCGGAGTGGAGCGGACAATTTCCCTTGAACTCCGCGCCTTGTTGTTCCAGGCTCGGGACGAACTCTTGGACCAAGGAGACTAGGCCGCGCTCGCGCTTTAAGGATTCGATTTGTTTACTGGGGATCACAGTTCGTTTTTCCAAGCACCCTCAAAAATGCAGCCAATCAGCAAAGGAGCGCACACAAACAACAGCCCAGCCCCGGCAACGGGATACCAGGGAACCATCCCCAGTAACCCTAAAACTCTTACAAGCCGAAACCGAGAATCCCCGGTCAGTTTTAACGGGAGCGCCACAATATTCTCAAAACTCCACTCTAGCCACTCTTCACAGTAGATCATATTTCGTACCTATGTGCTTCCTCGAATTCTTTCTCTTTAGCGATACGAGTCAGTTCTTTTTGAACGTTTTCAGTTGCGACGGCATTATTTTCGGCCATAACACTCTCTACAACTTGATCGGGTATCCTTGACGCCGCCGCTTTCGTTCTTACACCGATCACAACTTCCGCGCCGCCATCGGAGTAGAAATTCCGGGTTGCGTATTTCAATTCACGTTCTTCCAACCCACCCACATACTCCGCAAAAGCGTCGAACAGATCGTCTCCAGAAAAACTCTGTAGGTTCTTGATAACGTCTGCTCGGATAGGCACGCGGCCCGTCAGAGTAAACGCCTGCGAAGAGAGTCGAACGATTTGTGGATTGTCCTGTTCTTCGGCAACCCCTCCTGGAACGGTGTTTGTCCGGAACCGGCTATCTACAACTTTTAAATATTCGGAAATTGGGTAAGCAAACCCTCGTTCTTTGACTGAAACCGCCCAATCTAAAAAGTCTGCTCTGACCGCCTCCGTCCCATACGCGGCTTCCACGAGCTTCAGTCGATCCTTGTACTGCGGATGCACCCCTCTCGTATTCTTTAATTCCTTGGCTGCGATACGTTCCAAATCTTTAATCAGCATTGCGCTCGCGCTCCTAACCAACACCAAACCTATCCAATACCAAACCAATACCAAACCAATACCAAACCAGTGGGGACTCGTCCCGGACTATCCCGGATCAGTCCGGGATAAATCCTGTCTTTCTCCCATGAACAATTCTGAAGGCGGGTTCGGGGGCAGATTCTTGTACCGTGCTAAGTGCTTGGTAGAAGGCAACCTACCTTCTTTTTCGATTCCGATAAAATATCCCCAAGTCTTTCCTTCAGCCTCCCAGACTTGAACTAAACCCGCCTGAACCATAAGGTCTAGCAGTTCCTTAACCCGTCGCTTGGGCATCGCAGGGCACAAAAACGAGTAGACCTTCGTGAAAATGCGGTCTGGATCGGCCTCGAAGACCCCGTTTGCCTCAGCCAGTGGCAGCCAGTTGGCATAGTGCATCCGATACGTTTCGGGTAACTTCTTAACTTTATCGGACAGCCACAACGCATCCCCATCCACCACCCTTTTAGGCATAGGCGTCTGCCTCTTTTTCAGCTTCTTCTTCCGCCCAGTTAATGAGGATTAGCTGACTTTTGAAGGAGAACCAACCACTCCATGCTATATCTATAAGATCCTCCAGAACTGCAATCTTCCCGATCTCTCTTTCATAAGAAATGGGATCGAATTCTGTCTTTAACTCTTCAAGGGTGCGCTTGGCTGAGTTAATCCGAGAGGCGATCAGGTTGTTAAAGTTACATTGCACCATGTTGATATAGTGTTCTTGCGCCGCTTGACGGGCGTCACTACTCAACTTAAAGCATTCTGGGCATTCCGCGCCGTGGCTGTGATCGGGGCACTCGACTACCTCCAACACCCCCTTGCCTAGATTACAGTCCTTGCAGGAAGTTATAAGGTTTTCTTCTTCGTCTTTCCCGCCTTTAGATCGGGCCTGAACATGATCTAAATGAAGACGAACCTCCGGGGCTTTCCGGCCACAGTATTGGCAGGTGTAATTATCCCTTTTGAAAACCAAAAATCTTAATCTAGGCCCGATAGCCACTTTTAATTTTCCCTGAACCAAAACACCGAGCGCACTTCAATAATACCCACACAGAAGGGAAGTCAATCCATCCAGAACCGTTGCAAAGGGTGCATTTATGTTCACACTGTTTCATTTTGGTTATTATACCATGTTTAGTGGATTTTTTCAATCCTCCTGATTGTCCCACTCATCGTCTGTTCTAAAAATCAACTTATCTCGTAGATCATTATTGTTCAAACACAGGCCGCGCATCTGGCAGTTCAGACATTTTTTGTCCATTCCTCGGATCGAGCCGACTTGGGGCCAGAAATTCTCTTCGTTGGAGTCAAGAATCGCGGCCACGTCTCTTTTTACCAGTTGCGCGGCTTCGGCTTGTTCGGCCAGTCCGATGTGGGCGTGGACGAACTGGATCCGCTGTTTAGTTAGTGAACTCTTCGGAACCAGTGTTGCGTTTTCCCGGATGAACAGGTTCCGGGCGTCTTTTTCTGCGTTGGTTTGGCCGGTCCCGCAGCTTTTTTCCATCTGTTCGATGATCGAATCATTTTCGACAATCCAAACTTCTTCCGGAACCGCTTCTTTAGGTTTGGACTTCGGCTTGAACGGATCGGCAGGTTCGGCTTCCTTCTCCGCTTGGAACTTGATTACTACAGCCTCGGACCCCGCCCAGAATTTGCCCGCATCTTCCAGGAGTGAAATTCGGGACCCTTTTTCCAGAGTGCGCCCGACTTTCTGGAACCATTTGAAAAACCAGTCCGGAATCGCGGTCGCCCATGCGTAAGTGCGTAGCTGCTGGTCCAGAGCTAAAATTCCAGGTGTAGTGTCCAAACCTACGCTCGCGGTCTTGATGTCAACCCCTGCTAGACCGCTCACAGCGGCTGCATACGGGGCGATCAGGTCAATGTAGGCTACAAACTCCACACCGGCCCATTCGGTGCCTGGAAACAGCTCCTTGCTGTATTTAAGCTGGAACGCTCGATTCTTTCTAACCAGTTCCTGGAATCGAGGGCTAGATAGATCAATCGGCCATGTTTTGTGGCGGACATGGTAAAGCCGAAGCATTTCTTCCCCGCTCGCCCGCAGCGCACTCCAGCTTCCTTCGGTTTGGGTGTACTTCACCCCAAATCCTGGCCGGAAACTTCTCAACCCCGCATTTTTGAGATAGGCGAGCGTTTCATTAGAGAACTGGGGCGCAATCGCAAGTTCCTTAGCGTGGTCCCAACGGTCCCGAAAATACTGAACTGTTTGCCCAAGGTCTTTTTCGTTCTCGTGGTAGAAACGGATGGCCGCTTCGAGATCCATTCCGAACAGTCGCGCCGCGCTGGTTTCTTTTTCGTTCCAGCCGTTGATTTTCTGCAACTTATATTTCTGCGGACAGAACCGGTAGACTTCACCCGCTGAAAACGAATGCGACCAGACCTCAGAACCCTTAGAATTTATGTACAAATACTTTTTACTCATCAACTCGGCCTCGATAGTGAAATAGACTGTTTTTGATCTGGTTCAATGTCATCGTAAAGAATAGGGATTCGTTCCTTGAATTCTTTGAGCATCGGGATAGAAATTTTCTTCATGTCGGGGTGAGTTTCCTTTGTGGTCCTCATCAGAAAAAACCAACGCCATGCTCTTAAATTCCCACTCATCGCGATTGTGGCTGCAGTGCAAGTAGGCAGAACCGACCGCGCGGCTTGCGGGGGTTGGCCGTTTTTCAAAAGGTCCAGATAAGTCTGTTCACTTGTGAACATGGTGTGCTCCCAGTCGTACCTTGGGTGGCCAATCTTCACGGATTCCATGTTCCAGGTTGGTTCCACGAATTCGATTTCCCGTTTCCCGTAGTTCACGAACCGAGTCGATTCCTGGGTGAACGAAAAATGCCGGTGGCGCACGATTTCATGGGTGATGCCCCGATCCGTGCGGATAATTACGCTGGCGGATGCGTGCTCTGTGACGCTCCAATCGCCCTTAGTTAGCACGACCGCGTGGATGAACCGTTTCCAAGAATCTTCCGTCTGGGCATCTTCGGAGCGGTGCGAGATCCGGGCAAAATGCTCGATCTTTTTCAAGAGCGCGATTCCACCCTCATTATCACCAGGGTCTAGGAACTCGAAACTAGGGCTGATTATTTTCACGCGGGCAAGTCCCCCATGCACCTAAGACAATACCTAATATTTTCTCCACTTATAAGTTTGTAGCAGACGCGTTTTGTTTCCGTGCAGGCGCACACTTTTTTCGCGCGAATCACGTTCCGTTCATTTTTCAATTCCGCGAAAAGTTCTTCTTTTTTGAAAAAGATATCCGTCGCGAACTGGTACATCACGTCCACCCGCTCGGGTTCTTTATCGAACAAAATGTATCCAGGTTTACCGAGACCGCGCACGTAGCCTAATTCGAGGTGTCCACTCTTCCCTGCGGGCATGAGCATGATGGCCGCGTCACAGCGTTTGATGTGGTGTAGATCGAACTCAAAAATATGGCGGGCAGCGTGGCTCTGAAGGGTTTGTTTGTAATCCCGTCCCCGAGCCTTGGAATAATCCCGTAAGAAATCGTCCGCGTCTGGTCCGGGAGATTGCCAGTCCGCGAAGGCTTCAAAACCTTGCAGCTCAAGTTCGTTCGCAAACTGAACTACTTCAGGGTTGCGGAGAGAACCGATTATGTAGATAGATTTAATCATTAGTCGCAATTGTCCTGTGTTAAAATAAAACCCCTCTTTCCGATAACCCAATTCGTAAGCGGAGCGATCTCGAAATCTCGCAATTTCCTTTTCCCAGGTTGGATAATAACTGGAATTAAGGCCTCTTCCCCCTCACCCATGCGAAGATAGTCCAACGCGATGTAATATGTTTCATACTCTTGCGTTGGCCACACTTTCTGTAGTTTCTCGTAAGTTTCGAGGGACAGCCCTTTTTGGCAACACCCGTCCGGGCATGTAGATGGCAGATCCATCCATGTAGTGTTCCCGAAATCTGATAGCGGTATTGCCACACCCTCGATCTCGGGGTGGTTGCACGCCATTCCTTGAGTTTGGCCGGTATGAAAAACGCCGCACTTATGCTCAATAATCAAAATTGGTCCGATACGCTCTGAGTACCACTCCACTAGCGGATACGATTTCACTGGAACATCACCATCTGTCGTTGTAGTTTTTCCACTTGCTCCGATCCTTTCGTTAGTTGTGCTTTAATTTCTGGTGTTAGGTGTGGTTCCACGAATTGACTTGGGGACCCTGCGAAAGAAATCCGAAGACGGGTTTTTGGCCTAGTAATGGCTACGTACCAAATTCTGGACTCCTCGGCTAAGTCCCCTTTTTTGTGTGGCAGTAATCCGTTCTCTACTCCGATTACGAATACGTTAGACCATTCAAGGCCCTTCGCAGAGTGAATTGTGCACAGCGTTAGTGCATTTTTATTCTTACGTGAGGCGTGGGCAGCTTTGCGGGCATGGTTTAGGAATTCACCGAGTGAACTGAATTTTTTGGCTATTCCGATCACCGTTTTGATGTTGGTCAGTGCAAAATTCTCGTCATCTGAAAAATCATCGTTGCTGTAGAGTTCGTCCAGTTTGGCGTGCCGCACAATCATGTCGAGAGCCTTTTCTGGTGGCTGCGAGCGGATCGCGCGGCGATATGGTTCTACTAATTTCTGGGGGTACTTCTCGGGCGTCTGATTTCCCATGCAGAACGCCGCGAGACTTGTGAGCGAGTTTATTTCCGGTTTTGTCCAGAGCCCGGATTTCCCGAGCAACTGAAAACGAATGTTGTGGGAGAGAGCTAGGGATTCGTAAATCCCAATCTGATCGTTAGTGCGGGCTAAAATTGCAGAATTCCCCGCGTCCGTTGCGGCCACTGATAAAGTTGCTTCGGCTTCTTCGGCGCTGTTTGGATACATCCGGAACTCGATCTCGGGACCGACCGGATTGCTGGTGCGAATGTTTTTAGTTAGTTCGTTTTGAATCGGCGCGTTTAGGCGTGAGAACTCCACCACGTTTTTCTGGCTGCGAAAGTTTTCCGGTAAAATCAGGGTCGTAGCTCCTGGAAAATGCTTCGCGAAGTCCAAAAGAATGTGCGGATGCGACCCTCTAAATGCGTAAATGCATTGTGAAAAATCCCCGACAACGAAGAGATTTTTATGACGTTCGGTGATTAGTTGGAGCAACCGAACCTGTAACTCGTCTGTATCTTGAAACTCATCAACCATGCAGAATTTTATCTGCCAACGGTCTCGGACTTCCGCGCTCTTTTCCAAAATGTCCACAGATCGCGCAATAAAATCATCGAAATCGAGCATCCCGCCGTCATGCAGCAGTGACTCGTATTTTTCAAAAACGGCGGCATATAGCGGATCGTTCAAAGGGTCATCTTGCGCTTGTGCGGGAGAAATTCTTAGTCGCTTCCACTGCGAAATCGCTGCTTTCACTTCGTCAAATTGTTTTCGGCGGACGCCATTCTCTTTCATGGCTTGGAGAAGTAGTTTGTATAGAACTGGTCCGTCTGGAAAAGGTTCCGAAGATAGGCCGTAAGGCAGAAACCGAGCTTCTTTTTTAATCAAGTTGAGGCAGAAAGAGTGGAACGTTCGGAACCCGCCTCTGATGCTCTTATCGGGATCGAGTTTGAGACGGCGCACTAGGTTTTCAGCCGCTTCCCGAGTGAAACTCAGAACGAGTAGTTCGTCTTGCGGGCACCCCTCGTCCAGAATCTGACGGGTTCGTTGTTCCAACACGGTCGTTTTCCCGCTGCCCGCCGTAGCTTGTAGGCACCAGTAGCCCGTTCGCGTTGTTATGGCTTCAAGTTGTTCTTTGTTGAGATTCAATCTATCTCTCGGGCGTGCATAACGTCGGCTTTGAAATCCATTGAGTTTTGCGAAGCTATATCGAGCGCTTTTTCAATTGCTTCATCTTCGGTTTCAGCTTCTACACTGATATAGTCTTCTGCTTCGACGTGTACGAGAAAATCTTTCATACTCGTTTCTCCTCCACTAATTTCGCCTTCCCGCCCCAAAGCTTCGGGTTCCCTGTCCAGCCACGGTTTATTCTTTCCTGGTAGGACAGGGTTTCTCGAAGGTGTTCACGTTCTATTTTTAACTTTGGTTTCTTTTTTACTGGAAACAGACTAAAAAGGCGGATCATCGTCACTTGGTGTTTCATCGAATTCACTTTGTGAAGTGCTTCTCTCAACCTTACTGAGAAGGTCCACCTTATCGGCCACGACTTCCAGAACCGAGCGGGTGTTTCCATCGCGGTCTTCCCAGCTACGTTGTTGCAGCCGCCCGGTAACGGCTACCTGTGACCCCTTAGCGGTGTATTTCTGGACGATCTCGGCGGTTTTTTCCCACGCTTGGACCGGGATCCAAGAAGTTGTTTTACGGTCCCCGTAGCCAAAATCCACGGCGATGGTGAAGTTAGCTACGGTTTTGCCCGAGGTCGTGTTGCGAACTTCGGGGTCCTTACCAAGACGGCCAATTAAACTGACAGAATTCACTTCACTCCTCCTTCAATAAGTTCGACCACGTTCTGGGGTTCGGTTTGGACCAAGGGTTCGTACTTAGCAAAAAAGCCTTCCCATTCGGCTACAGTTAGTTCTGTTAATTCTTTCCTGTTTACTGTAGACAAAAGGAACTGCTTTAGTTTCGCGCCTACTTGGAGACCCTTGGATGCCCGGAGTCCTGCTTTTTCGAGTGGGATTTTCAGGTTCACGGCCCGAGCGGTGTACTGGTCGAATACGGACTTGTCTGGAACATCCCCAGAACTGGCTACAGGGGCGCTGGCAGGGATTTGGGCCTTGGGTATGCCGTTATCCTTAACCGGTGCCGGATCGGGGCTAGAATCGGCTGGGGGCGCGTTCTGGATAGGTTTAGCAGCAGGTTTGGACTCCCCTTGCTTCGCTGGAGCTGTGTCCATCTTGGGGGGTTTCGGACGCCGTACTTCACTTTGTGAAGCACCCTGATTCTCACGTTGAGACTCGGCTGCCGCGTTTCCGTCGTCATCTTCTTCGGCTACTGCGCCGACTTGAGGGCCGTAGGCATAACGGCGGGCATAGGTGATAGCCGAACCGATACTCTGAGCGTCGAACTTGTCCGCGCGTCCGGGCATCCCCGTGGGTAGCAATAACTCAACTTCCGCGAACTCCCCGGATTTGTGGGCCAACCGCGATACCACCCCGGCCAACCGATCCCGCACGATAGGTAGCTGAATTACGGCCAAACCGTGCTTTGCGAGCGCCGGTTGGGTGGCCGCCACAACGTTCTGCAAATCTGCGTATTTTGAGCTGGTGTGCGGGTTCGTCTTGTCCTTCTTGATCGGCGTGTATTCCTGAGTCGCCGACGCCAATGCTCCAAAAAGCTCCCCCGTCGTCGGGCTGAACTTCACTGACTGAACCACTGGTGCCAGTTCTTCACTCACTCGGGGTCTCCTTCTTTGTGACTTCGATTCCCGAAACTTCGTAGAAAATCCCGTTTTTCAGGTTCTTCTCGAACGTTTCCCGGTCGTAGTTTCCGATTTGCAGACCCGAACTGAGTTCAAAAACGACCACCATATTCGGCTCGTGTTCAAAAGGTCGGTAGTACGCCGCGACTTTGCGGTTCAATGTAATATGCTTGTTCTCTTCCATTCAATCCTCCACGAACAAGCCTAGCACTAAAGATTCTAAATGTCAATCTTGTTTTTTCATCTTATTTGTGCTATTATTTCTGCATGGAAGATACCTGCTATTTCTGTGGTGCCGAGAACGCTCAATATGCCCGCCGAGAAGACGGGGGATCAAAGCAGTACTTTCCCGCGTGCGAAAAATGCGCCCGCAAACCTTATTCACACAGTGAACAGGAGAGCCATGAAAAAGTTTAGTTTCTATTTTTGGGCGTCACTGATCTGTTTTGTTGCGGTTTGGTTTTCTCAGAAAGACGAGATTAGACAAGTTGGCCTCCTTCTTCTGGGATGGCAGTTCGCGATAGCAGACGATCTCAAAAATAAGTGAATCTCCTTTTCATCGACTACGAAAGCCGATCTGAGCTCGACCTGAGAGTGGTCGGTTTGGACCGGTACATCAAGCACCCCACAACTCAAGTGCTGATGATGTCCTACGCCTTCGGTGACGGTCCTATCGAACGCTGGGAGCCGCACACAGGACCAATGCCCGCAAAGTTGTGCGCCGCGCTCCACGATCCGGATACCGTGAAGTTGGCTTGGAATTGGCCCTTCGAGCACGGAATTTCGCTCCACGTACTCGGAATCGAAATTCCACACGAACAAGCCGTGGACATCATGGTTTTGGCGAGGCATTTGTCCCTTCCTGGAAAACTGGAACTCGCCGGTCCAGCCATCGGTTTGCTTTACGACGAGTTGAAAAAAGCCGAAGGTAAGCGGCTGATCGAACTTTTCTCGAAACCTTTTAGACTTGGCGGAAAAGCCACGCTATTCGGTACCACGGAACCGGAATTTCACGGCCCGCACGACCGTCCAAAAGAGTGGGCACAGTTCGGAGAGTATTGCGATGCCGACGTGATTTCGGAACGGGCGATTTACAACATCGTTTCGCAAATCAAATTCCCTGAAAAAGAACGTCGCGCGTGGTTGCTCGATCAAAAAATCAATGAGCGCGGGATTCCTGTAAATCGCGTCTTCGCGGAGAAAGCTCTTGCACTGTGTCTCAAGTCCAAGGAACGGCTTGTTCACAAATTAAAGGAAGTCACGCAACTCAAAAACCCTAACTCTCGGCCTCAGTTTTTACCTTGGGCGCAACAACGCGGATTCCCGTTTCTGTCGCTTGGTAAGGAATTTGTCCGCGCGGCTCTGCAGCCTGATTCTGGAATAGACGATACTTTACGATCCGCGCTGAAACTTCGTCAGCAGGCATCGCGCACTTCATATACGAAATTCGAGAAATTGTTGGACCTGCTCAGTGACGACGACCGTCTGCGCCATCAGTTCGCGTTTATGGGTGCGGCCAGAACTGGACGTTGGGCAGGTAAAGATTTTCAGGCTCAAAACCTCCCGCGTCCGGTCAAAGCGGTCGAAAAGAATTACAACAAAGCGTTGCAGTTTATCGAGAATTGCCCGCTGCCGGTCACGGATGCATATCTCGACTTAGTTGAATCCGAATGCAAGAAATGGGATCCGACTCTAACCGTAATGGGTATGGTGATTTCGTGCGTTCGCTCGGCGTTCCAAGCTCCCGCAGGCAAGAAACTGGTTGTTTGCGATTTGTCGAGTATTGAGAACCGAGTTTTAGGTTGGCTGGCGGGGTGTGACGCAATTGCGAGGGTGTTCAGAGAAGGGCGAGACGCATACATAGACTTTGCTTCCAAAATCTACAATCGTGCATACCAGACGATGATTCAGATTGTAGAAGGGAAACACAAAGCTAAGGATAAAGAAGTAGAAGAACAACGGCAGATAGCCAAACCCGGGTCACTTGGCTGCGGCTACGGTTTAGGCCCTGGAGTGATTAAACATCCGGACGGCACTTATGAAGCGATCCGTGTCAAAGACGCTTATGGCAATGAAGTTTTAACCGGTTTGATGGGGTATGCCGCCAACATGGGAGTTCAGCTTACTCCCGAGCAAGCGTATTTAGCGTGGGAAACTTTCCGAAAATCCTATCCAGAAGTGGTCGAACTCTGGAGCAAATACGAAAAAGCCTGCATCAAGGTTCTTGAGACTGGCCGCGCAGTCCGGGTTGGGCCGATTATTTTTTCTCGGAGAGCTAGGAAGGATGGGAGCGTAATTCTTCGGATCGAACTTCCGTCTGGGCGCGGGCTGCACTACCTCGCGGCACGGGTGCAAGAAGAAACGGCATATCGTAAATCAGATAAGTCGGAATATAAGAAAAAACTCGTCATATACGATGGCATCGGGCACGGTGTAGGGAAGATTGGAAAGGGTTCGGCCTGGGGGCCAGTGAAAACCTACGGGGGGAAAACCACAGAAAATGTGGATCAAGGCCTATCGAGGGACGTTTTAGTTGAGGGGTTGTTAAGTGCGGACGACGCGGGAGCAACTGTAATTATGCACGCCCACGACGAGATTGTTTGTGAAGAATACGATGATCCTTTCGCTTTCGGGATCATGGACTTAAAACGGATTATGGAGTCTCCGATAGATTGGGCTCCAAACTTGACTCTGGGAGCGGAAGGGTTCGAGACCCGTTGTTACAGGAAGTAAGATAGTGCGCCGCAGCAATGAGAATTTCGGGAGCATCTTTGAAAGCACCTAGCCCAGTATTACAGCGCCCACAGAGGAGACCTCGAACTTTTCCTGTCTTGTGGTCATGGTCCACGTTATATCGGTCTGCAGGTTTTGTTTTGCAGATAGCGCACAAGTCACCCTGTTGGGCCACCATTCCTTCATATTGGTCTACAGTTAGATTAAACTTTGATTTAATATGATAAAAATATCCTCGGGAACGCTTATAACGCTCTCTTTGATACTTATTCCAATCCTCTCGATTTTTGGCTCTCCACTCTCGCATATATTTAGTTTCTCTTTTTCGATATTTATTCGGGTTTTTAGCCCTCCAGCGTCTCATGTACGCGCGTTTATCTTCTGGATTTTTATGAGGCATTGCCTTTCTCTAACGGGGATTTGAAGGAAGTTATTTCGTGGCGGTGCCCAAGGGTACTTCACTTGCGGAGTGCTCAGATTTCGCTTTAACTTTGGAGTTCAATGCGTCCATCAATAGCGCGTGCGCCCCAACATTTTTTGGCCGGTCGTCAATTAAACCGTCGTTAGCTTGGGCGTCCAGAATGATCGCCATGCACGCCATAGCGTGGCCAAGATGATGAACTCCGCTGTCGGATGCGGTTTCTTCCCCCTCGAACCATGCATCTAGGTGGCGTTTTGCCGCATCAATGTAGATGCTCGCCTGAACTGCTTTTTCCCGCCAGTTGTAGGGACCGTATTTATTCGCGCCGTCCATCATAGCGTGGGCACCGTGAGCTAAACCGATGGCCGGGAATTTGGAGAGGGAAACTTTTTTTGCGCCGATCAAATCTTTAGGGTTGGGACCAGTAGCTTTCGAGAACGAACCGGACATTATATTTTCAAATCTCCAAAGTTTTCAGGGTATTTTTTACTTGTTCAAAATTGTCAAAATGGGTGATTTCGGGAAGGTTGTGAAAAATGTTCTCGATGGGGCCGACCACTAAAATGGTTTTGTTCTCGGCCAGTGCGTAGCCAAATTCAACATGGCGTCCGCCTCGGCGAGGTTGATTTTCCGGATCCTCGGCAAAAAATACCAAAACGTCGGCATCTTCTACGTCCTGGAGATCGGTTCTTGCGAACATCACAAGTTCGTTGTACGGAACCTCGCCCATTTGGGTGTTAGGCGAATATTTCTCTTCTAACCAGCGCGAAGTTACTTCGATTCCTTCGGCCCGGAGTTCCGTCGCGTACACTTTTAGCTGTTCCTTTAGTGAATAGCGGGCGGCAAGATAGACTCTCAAGACATCGCTCCTGCCCCAGAGTTTTGTTTTACGTACTCCCAATACGGCGTTGTCGGCCCAGCGGTGCGGTCGCATGGTTTAAATCCCCACTCCCGGCTTTTTGGGCCTGTAAAAATAATCGACCACGAAGTTCCGTAAGGAGTGATGACGTTGTGGGCGAAAGTTGCGGGACGCCACAGAATACTTCCTACTCGACGCCGGTAATCCTTAGTTCCAACTCTTTCCAGATATCCGTTCTTCAGAAGAATGGCTAAAAAACTCCACGGATGGTCGTGGCACTCTGGGTGCCAAGCTGGAGCCCATAGTTGATGGAGGTAAATGTTCAGCCAACGAGATTTGAACAGTTGATATCGGGTAAACCGCTCTCCGATGTCATACCAACCGATTTCTTTGAAAGCAAAATGCTTCCGTAGAAATGCTTCAAACATTAGAACTTTTTCCCTCCGTGTTTATAGGACCGAGTTTGGTTGTAAGCATCCTTTGCCAAAATCGCCTCTCCGATCCGGAAACCGTTCCTCTCCGCGTAGTGCATGATTCGGATAACCGCATCAGCCATCTCTTCCTCCGCGAGCGAGAAGTTGGGGATTTTGAGGGACTGAGGGTTATTTGTTCTTAATGCTTCCAGAGCCTCACTAATTTCGCTGTGGATCAAAGCCATGCTGGTGCCGTCTTCGCAGGGTTCTTCGTTCCACCCTTTTTCGGTGGCTGTCTGGAATACTCGGAACTGGACTTTATCGAATTCTTCAACGAATGACATGCTTTATACTGTACACCAATTACTTCACTTTGTCAAGCTCATTTAGAGAGACTACTTTAGTGCCTACGTATTCCACGGATATTCCAGCGACATGGTTTGCAAACTCAGCGGATCGGATAAGTCTGGTATTGGAATCGACGTTTGGAGTTAGCAGCCACCAGTGAACGAATGCAGCCATAAAAATGTCCCCGGCCCCGGAAACGTCCATCACAGCATGGGGGTGATTTTGAGGAACCGGCACTCCGTCCACTAAACAGCCTTTGGCCCCAAGTTTTTGGATCACATGCTTAAAGTTGAAGGTTGCGAACTCTTTCTCGTTCGGAAACGCGGCATACGCGCCTGAGTAATCCAGCCAGTTGTTTTTAGCGTCTACGAATACCGGCAGATTAGCTTTTTCCGCATACTCCATGAGCGATTCGGAGTGCTTCGCGGTTCCCTTCCCGTAGTCAGAAATCACCATCGCGTCGAATTTGTTGACTCCTGGATCGGGCCATTCCAGATCGGTCGGTACAAAATTGGCGTCCGTGTCAATCCGGAGCATCAACCGGTCATCAGAAAAAATTCTCTCTTTTCGCGAGATCGTGATTGGAATGAAAAGAACATTCACTCCCAGAGCGGTCAGTTGGGCATCCACTAAACCCGCCCCGCCCGATGTGGAATATGTGTCCTTAGTCGATTTCAGGATCAGCGCGGGCGCTTCGGGACAGATGCGAGTCGCCGTAAAGTGGCGGTACTCGTCAACAATCAAATCCCCGAATAACAGAACATTGCTCACTTCACAGCCTCCTGGGTTTTAGCGAGAGCATCTTTAGCGCGTTGTTTTAGCTCGGCTAGTTTGCTCTCTAAGGCTTTTACGGTTTCCCGAGCTTCGTTCAGATGTGAAGTAGTCACAGCCACGGCTTGGATCGAGTCTGAGTAAATTATGGCTGCGTCGATTACTTGTTGCTGCGCGGGATCCGAAACTTTTAGGGGTTCGGGGGCTGAGATAACAGGAGAAGAAACCTCAACCCCCTTGCTTGCGCTAGTGGGGGAAGTTGTTTTAACCGGTGGTGGTGGCTCCAGAGGCGCGTCTTTCTTACAGAGCGGGCAACTTTCCTTCATGTGGGTGTCGCAACGAGCCATTACAAAGCCTCCGGAAAGTAAATCTGGCGCAACTGGGTTTCGATCTTCGCGGTGATTTCGGGGTGTTCTTTCAGGAATATGCGGGTGTTCTCCGCGCCTTGGCCTAGCCGCTCACCTTTAAAACTGAACCAAGTTCCGGATTTCTCAATCAGGTTGTTATCGACACCGAACGCAATGAGTTCAGATTCCTTAGAAATCCCCTCACCATATACAATGTCAAACTCAGCTTCGCGAAACGGGGCCGACACTTTATTTTTTACGATCTTAGCTTTTGTTGGGGACCCTGTTTTCACGCCATCCGTTTCATTTGGTCTACCGGTTCGGCGGATATCCACGCGCATGGAAGCGTAAAATTTCAAAGCGCGGCCACCCGTTGTAGTTTCGGGATTGCCGAACATCACGCCGATCTTGTCGCGAACTTGGTTGATGAAGATTAAAATTGTGCCGCTTTTTAGAGTAATGGCGGTTAGTTTGCGGAGTGCTTGCGACATGAGGCGGGCTTGCAATCCCATTTGCGGATCGCCCATCTCCCCCTCCAATTCAGCTTTAGGGACTAGTGCGGCTACTGAGTCGATTACGATCACGTCCACCTGTTTGGACTTAATCAAGGTTTCTGCAATTTCAAGTGCCTGCTCGCCATTGTCTGGTTGGGAGACGAGAAGATTATCTATGTCCACACCGAGTTTTCTGGCGTATGCCGGATCCAGAGCGTGTTCGGCATCAATGAATGCCGCCTGACCCCCGAGTTTTTGAGCCTCGGCGATTACGTGCAAAGTGAGCGTTGTTTTTCCACCCGATTCCGGGCCATAGATTTCAATCACACGCCCGCGCGGAAATCCGCCAACTCCAGTGGCCACGTCTAGGGCAAACGAACCCGTGCTAACTACGTCGCACTCTAATTTCTCCTTTGAGTTCAAAGGTAAAATCGAGGTTTTTCCATATCTCTTCTGTATGGTTTCGATAGCCGCTGCTAAGTCCTTATTCAATTCGCCTCCACGATGCTGGGTGTTTCTGATGCTCGGTCAATTTTTCCGTCGCTGTCGGTGTAAATAATGGTTCCGATCAGTCCTTCTTCGCGATCCCACACAAACGATTCAGAACTCCGCAGGTTTCCTACGTATCCGTTTTCCGCGTGCCATGCGTCGGGTGGGCATAGCGCGGGCAAAACTCGAATCCGGATACCGTGTTTTTCTTCGAGACGAGTCTGGTGTGTGTGGCCGGTGTGGATTTCGTGGAACCGAGTCGCGCCAAAGAGAGCCGGTTTCTCGGCGGCCATCAGCAAGGGAAGATCGGCACGTTTTCCCTTGTCCCCGTGCGTGTACATAATCAAAGTTTGGCCGAACTGGTGATATTTTCTCGGGCTCGGTTGGTTGTCTACTTCCACGTCGTCGTAGTTCGTAAAGTAAACTTCAAGCGAATCCCCTAGGTGCCATGTAGCGTTGTGGTCGTGATTTCCCGGCACCACGATTACCCGAACTTTGTCGGTCAGGTGCCGCAGTTTTTCAATCGCCTGGATGAGAAGAGTCCGCACAGTGACATAGGTTTTCTCATGGCGGACATCGCTTTCGACTTGAGTTCCTGCGGTTGTACGACCCTGCGTATCGTCGGCGTTGAACAAATCGTTTCCGACGATGAACCAGATTTCGTCATAGTAAGAGAATGGCGACCGATCCAGTGTGGTATCCAGAGCGCGGTGAAAAACGTGGGTGGCGATTTTCACATCGTAATTCGCCCAGCCGGTTTCGAGTCCCCACGCCAGCTTGCCGAAATGGTGATCGGTGAAGTTGATTTCCAGCATTCCGCCTTTATGTTTGACGGACTTTTTAATAGGTTTAGGAAACGAAGACGTGGTTTTGGCGATCTTTTTCAGTTCTTCGATTTCGTTCTTGGCCGCAGCGATGTTCTTTTTACGGCGCAGAAACGCTTTGACTTGGTATAGTTCTTCGACTTTTGCTTCCTTGTCGGTATTCTTGTAGCCCATCTCCCATTTGTTGGCTACGAAGCGTTCAACTTCCCAAATGTCCTGATCTACTTCAAAGTACGCCAGAAGCTGGTCCAGAGTGTGTATTCGCGTCTTTGGGAGCGTAATGTTCCAAGCATCGCCGCGCACTTCATTTTGTTCCACTAATCCTGAAGCCGGAATCGGATCCGTTCCGCCGCCCTTCTTGCAGCACGTTTTGTAGTCGTTACGAAACTTTGACGTTCTCCCGCAAGCGGGGCATAGTCGAGTGGAATATCCGGCCATGTTTCTCCTGTTAGAATTTCGCTCTGTCGAATACAACGCCCGCCGCGAATCCGATAATTGCTAAAATAATGTTTCGTTTGCGGTTCTGGGCTTTCACGTCTTTTAGTTGTGCGTTCGCTGATTTCAAATCCGCTTGGCAAGAAGTGTTGTCCGAAACGTGTGCTTTTACTTCCAGATCGTACTTAGACTCGGAGTTAGCAACTTGATTGGTTAAATTCGCGTTAGCGGTTTGCAGATCGTGTTTGTCCTGCTCTAAAACGGGAACGGATTCTAGGGCTTGGACGGTCGCCACTGCCGCAGCTTGGTCGGCGGTGTAGCCATTTGGGGTGGGAGTTATCTTGCCCGCGTTTTTGATGCGGGTGGACCATTCTGCGGAGAGCTGGTCCGGTGTTAGGGTGGGAACTTGCTGTTGGGTTTTTTGGAGCTGGGAGTCGCGCGTAGCGATAGCGTTGGCCAATGAGCCAATTTCCTGCTGCAGCGCGAGATTGGTTTGGGTAAGGGAGTCTATCTGAGCCTTGGTTTGTTGCTGGAGGGTTTGGTTCTGCTGGGCAATTTGTTGAGCGATAGATTGGAGTTCTATCGCTCGCTCGTGGTCATGGTCAGCG
>Ga0247682_1000014_pt1 | contig 93468 bp, 93 predicted proteins | sample CNK23_metaG_FD_190130 | JGI IMG/M metagenome (GOLD analysis project Ga0247682, IMG submission 190130) | Soil microbial communities from Purdue University Martell Research Forest, Indiana, United States - CNK23 | ecosystem: Environmental > Terrestrial > Soil > Temperate forest > Bulk soil...
CGAGCCGCGCGTACCTTCGGCGAGGACAGTGACTTTGGCCTTCAGTTCGTAGCCGGGCTGGTAGTTGTCCTTCGGCTTGCCGTTTTTGTCGACTCCCTTGTCTTCGGTGATGACGCCGCCGATGCCGTCGCGTTCATAAATTAATTGTGCGCCGCCGAATTCCTTGAAAACGTTGACGCCGGCGGCTTCCACTTTTTCGCCGAGCCATTTCACGAGTTTGCTGAGCGAGACGACGTAGTTTCCTTTGTTTTGAAACGGCGGCGGAGTGATGGGAAGACGGAACGAGGATTCTTCGGTAAAGACAAGCGCCGCGGAATCGGTGACGGGCGTATCGAGTGGCGCGGACTTTTCGAAATCGGGGACGAGTTCGGCGAGCGCTTTCGGATTCATGATCCCTCCGGAAAGCTGATGCGCACCAAGTTCACGTCCCTTTTCGAGGACGTAGATATTTTCGGCGGAGAGTTCGGGCTTCGAGCCGCTGGCGTCGTGGGCTTTAATAAGATTGGCGAGATGCAGCGCGCAGGCGAGCCCGGCAGGGCCGGCGCCGACAATGAGGACATCGGCTTCGAGTTGTTCGCGTTGGATAGTCATCTCTTTGCTCAGCGAACTTTTTGAAATTCTTCCAGCGTTATTCCCAACCGTCTGAAAATTCTACCAAACAGGGCGGCCCGATTTTCTGTCCGCCACGAACGGGAATCGTGACAGCCCGGCCGTCCGGATGATTCCATCTTTCATGACTTCCTTTTTGTCGTTTAAGTGCGAATCCTAGCAAAGGCGCAACGCGCTGAAATTCACGTGCTGTGGCTCTAGGCATTCACTATCTCAGTGGAATCGGCCGGAGGTTTCTGGCCCTTTTCGCGGTATTCATCCTCAATCATTTCAAAAACGTTCGAAAGCTCAGCGAGCGCCTCCCGACGCGTATTCATGAGTGCGTGCGTAACACCCCGACATTGCTGCGATTTCCGCGACCCGGGAGCCATCTTCCTGGCGACAGAGAAAATCTTAAATCTTCGAATTTCACGCCGCGCTACCAAGCATGAGTATAAGCCTGAAAGAGGCGCTCTGACTACGCGCCCTTCGCTTTCCGCAATTCTTCGGTGAGAGCGGGCATGATTTCGAAGATGTCGCCGACGATGCCGTAGTCCGCGATTTCGAAGATGGGGGCGTTTTGGTCTTTGTTGATGGCGACGATGGTGCGCGCGCCCTTCATGCCGACCACGTGCTGAATTGCTCCGCTGATGCCGAGCGCGAGATAGAGTTTTGGCGCGACGGTCTGGCCGGAGCTGCCGATCTGGCGCTCCATCGGGAGCCAGCCTTCATCGCAAATAGGACGAGACGCGGCGATTTCCGCGCCCATAGCTTTCGCCACGGCCTCGGCTTGCGGAATATTTTCGGGCGCTTTGATGCCGCGGCCGATGGCGACGATGAGCGGGGCTTGCGTGAGATCGACGGCGGATCTTGCTTCTTTGAAAAGTTCGAGAGGCTTGGTGCGGATTTGCGCGGCGCTCAGTTGAACGCTAACCGCATTGACCGGAGATTTACCGGAGCCGTGCGCTTGCACGAGATCCGCGCGAAACGCGCCCGCCTGAAAGGACGCGAACCACGGGCCAGCGCCGAGGAACGAAACGTCGGCGACGGTTTTGCCCTGAAACATCTGACGCACGAAAACGAGTCTGCCGCCTTCGCTGCGATAGCCGACGCAGTCGCCGATCAATCCTTTGCCGAGCATCGCGGCAAGTTTCGGCGCGAAGTCGCGGACTTGATAGGTGTGCGGGAACAGAACTAGGTCGGGTTTGGCGGATTCGATGACTTGCTTTAGCGCGATGCAGTAGCCGTCCGGCGTGTAGTTCTCGAGAAGTTCATTTTCGGCGGCCAAAACTTCGGCGACAGCTTTGCCTGCAAGTTCGTCTGCGAACGCGCCGATGCCTTTGCCAAGAACTACCACGCTGACGGCGCCGGAAGTGGCGCCCACAATTTGCTGAGCGGCGGCCAGCGTTTCGAAGCTGGCGTTATTCCACTTGCCCTGGCGATGTTCGGTGATGACGAGGATTTTCATGGTTAGATCACCCTCGCTTCAAATTTCAATTTTTCCACAAGTTTCACGGCCATTTCTTTCGGTGTGCCCGTCAAAAATTCTGTCTTCTTCGTTTTGGTTGGGACGTAAATCCTTTCGACTAGCTGCGTCGGCTCGCTTGTAACGCCCAGCGACTCGCGGGTTACACTCGCGATCTCTTTTTTCTTCGCCGCCATAATTCCCTTCAGCGTCGCGTAACGAACTTTGTTGATGCCGGACTGGATGGAAAGCACAGCCGGCAGCGGGCTTTCGATGTGCTGAAACCAGCCCGCCTCCAATTCCCTCTTCAGCTTCATTTTTCCGTCGGCCACTTCGATTGCCATGATGATGGTCGCATGCGGCCGGTCGAGTTCCGCGGCCATCAGGACGCCGGTCTGGCCAAATCCCTGGTCGTCGCTCTGCAGGCCCGTCAAAATCAGATCCGGATTCTCGTTCTTCACAGCAGCCGAAAGCGCTTTCGCCGCGCCGAGCGGGTCGAGCTGAAAGAAACTTTCGTCTGCGATGTGAATGGCGCGGTCGGCACCTTTCGCCAGCGCTTCCTTGATTGTCTGCTTCACGCGCTCCGGGCCCATTGACAGCACAATCACTTCGCCGCCATGTTTTTCCTTTAGGCGCAACGCCTCTTCTAGCGCAAAACTGTCCGGCTCGTTCATTTCGAAGCCGATGTCCGATTCCTTAATCCAGTTGCCGGCAATCGCCAGCGGCGCGTCCTTGGCCGGCACCTGTTTGATGCAGACGATAATTTTCATGGAGATTTTCCTCGAAGTTTTTTCAGAGACTTCAGGGGCTTGAAGCCCCTCGCTAACAATCGCAAAGGCGGGGGCTTGAAGCCCCCGCCTCCTAAAGATGTCTCAACAAGCGGCGCTTACTGGCCCGTCCAGCGCTTGAAAATCAATGCGGCGTTGGTGCCGCCAAAGCCAAAGGAATTCGACAGCGCGTAGTCCACCGTCTGCTTGCGCGCCTTGTTCGGTACATAGTCCAAATCGCATTCTGGATCGGAATTAAATTGATTGATGGTCGGCGGCAAAATTCCGTCACGCAAAGCCAGCACGCTGATGCCCGCTTCGAGTCCGCCCGCTCCGCCCAGCAAGTGTCCCGTCATCGATTTCGTCGAGCTCACGGGCAATTTCTTCGAAATCGCGCGCTCGCCAAAGAGCCGCTTCATCGCCCGCGTTTCAATCGCATCGCCCAGCGGCGTGGAAGTGCCATGCGCATTGACGTACCCGATGTCTTCGGCTGAGAGCTTCGCGTCTTTCAGCGCCGCGCGCATCACGCGAAACGCGCCATCGCCATTTTCGACCGGCTGCGTGATGTGATGCGCGTCGCCGGACATGCCGTAGCCGACGATTTCGGCAACGATGGGCGCGTTGCGCCGCGTCGCGTGCTCAAGCGATTCCAGAATCAAAATGCCGCAGCCTTCGCCGACAACGAATCCGTCACGGTCGCGGTCAAAGGGACGGCTCGCCGTCGCCGGATCGTCATTGCGGGTGGAAAGCGCGCGCATCGCAGCGAATCCGCCGACGCCCATTGGGGTAATCGTGGCTTCCGTGCCGCCGCAAATCATCATTTCCGCGGCGCCGCGTTCGATAATTTTGAAGGAATCGCCAATCGAGTGCGCCGAAGCCGAGCACGCCGTCGCCGTCGCGGAGTTCGGGCCGCGCGCACCATAGCGAATCGAAACGTGCCCGCTCGCAAGATTCACAATCGCGGACGGAATAAAAAACGGTGAGATTTTTCCGGGCCCGCCGCTGGTCAGCTTGATGTGTTCGCGCTCGATGATGTCGAACCCGCCGATGCCCGACGCAATGTACACGCCGACTTCGTCCAGGTCCGACATCTCCGGCTTCCATTGCGCCTGCTTCACCGCAAAATCCGCGCCCGCCAGCGCGATCTGGATGAAGCGGCCCATCTTCTTCAATTCTTTTTTCTCGATCCATTGGAACGGATCGAAATGCTTCACTTCGCCTGCAATTTTGCAGTCAAAGCCGGCCGTATCGAAATGCGTAATCGGGCCAATGCCACTCACGCCGGCCAGGAGGTTTTTCCAGCTTTCCTCCGTGCCGATGCCCAATGCGCAGACCAGTCCAACTCCCGTGACCACGACGCGGCGAGTCAACGTACCTCCACCATAGTTGATTTGAAATATCCCGCAGCAAACGAGCCGTTACTTCGATTTGGCGTGCTTATCAATGTACTCGATGGCATCTTTCACCGTGGCCATCTTCTCGGCGTCCTCGTCGGGCACTTCGATGCCAAACGCCTCTTCAAACGCCATGACCAACTCCACCTGGTCGAGCGAATCGGCGCCCAGGTCATCCACGAAGGACGCGGTCGGCGTCACTTCCGCTTCATCCACACCGAGCTGCTCGACGATAATCTGCTTTACGCGTTCTTCTACGCTGGCCATTCCCATTTCCTCCGTCCCGACCGCGTCGGGACTTATTCATCGTACTTTTACACCGGCGCACATACTGCCAGCGCCCAAACTCTTGCAGAATGCCGTTTTAGCCCCACAAAGGCAACCTTGCCATTCTAGACATGCCTTGCGGCAAGGTCAACTTTTAGGGCCGTCTTTACCACAATGCGGAAGAGCATCAGACTAAATGATTCGCTGCCTTGAGCAAGAACTCCTCAGCTTCAGACAGGTCCCGCTCTACTCCTAATCCACACTGGTACACCAAGGAAATCATGCGCTGGGCGTCTGCGTTGCCTGAATCCGCATACGGCTGCGCGTACGCGAAAACGAACGCATAAGTCTTCGCGCTCAAACGCAGTATTTGCAGTTTCCGCATTGTACTCGTCCAATGTCACTACGATTGGCTCCTACGCCAAATGCATGCCACCGTTCACGTTCAAAACGTGACCGGTGATGTAGCCGGCTTCGTCGCTGGCGAGGAATACGATGGCGGCGGTTACGTCGCGCGGCTTGCCCATACGGCCGAGAGGGATCCTTTTATTCAGTTCTTCTTTCACCGCTGCAGAGAGCACGTCCGTCATCGGCGTTTCGATAAAACCCGGCGCAACCGCATTCACCGTGATATTGCGCGACGCGATTTCGATCGCCGTCGCCTTGGTCAAACCAATCAATCCGGCCTTCGCCGCAACATAATTCGCCTGGCCCGCGTTGCCGCTCTGCGCGACTACCGAAGAAATATTGATAATTCGCCCCGCGCGCGCCCGCATCATCACGGCCAGCGCCTGCTGCGTGCACAGATGTGCTCCGGTCAGATTCGTCTTCAGCACCGCTTCCCAATCTTCGAGCTTCATGCGCATCGAAAGACCGTCGCGCGTAATCGCCGCGTTGTTCACCAGAATATCCAGCTTGCCGAATTTTTCGGTGACCTGTTTGAAGCCAGCCTTCACCTGCTCCGCCTCCGCCACGTCCATCTTCACAGCAAACGCTTCGCCACCGAAGGCCGCAATTTCGCTCACGAGCGTCGCCAGCTTTTCTTCATTGCGCGCCGCGACGGCGACTTTCGCGCCCGCTTCGGCAATCGCCATCGCCGCATCTCGGCCAATTCCCTGCGAAGCCCCCGTCACCAGCGCCACTTTGTCTTTTAGACTGAACATATTTTTCGCGTTTCCTCTTCGAAACTTCCGACTCTGGCGATTGCTCGTTGCGCTGCCGCGTAGACTTCAGTCGGGCTTATGCTGGCACAGGCAAGAGTGCCTGCGCTACTTACGCCGCGTCGGCTTTTGCCGCTGCAATTTTCTCCAGCGTCGTACTTAGACTCTTTTCGTCCTCGATATTCAGCGCTGCCACCGACCGCTCGATCTGCCGCAGCAGTCCCGTCAGCACGCGCCCCGGCCCGACTTCCACGAATGTATTCACGCCTTCGTCGATCATGAGCCGCACGGACTCTTCCCAACGCACCGGCATGGAAACCTGCCGGACGAGCGCGTTGCGCGCTTCTTCGCCTTTTTCAATCGTGTCCGCATCCACGTTCGTCACGAGCGGCACGCGCAAACCCGCAAATTGCACTTGTTCCAAATCTTTCGCCAACTTTTCCTGCGCCGGCATCATCAGCTCCGAATGGAACGGCGCCGACACCGGCAAAATCACAGCGCGCTTCGCTCCGAGCTGTGACGCAATCTCTGTCGCGCGCTTCACGGCACCCGCGTGCCCCGAAATTACGGTCTGCTCCGGCGAGTTCAAATTCGCCGCCGAACAAACTTCTCCCTGCGCCGCGCGCTGGCAAGCGTCCGCAACGACCGCATGCGAAATTCCCAGCACCGCCGCCATTGCGCCGACGCCCGGTGGCACCGCTTCCTGCATATACGTTCCGCGCTTCCGCACCAACTGCACCGCATCCGAAAATTTCAACGCGCCAGCCGCGACCAGCGCTGAATACTCGCCCAAACTGTGGCCCGCAACAAAATCGGGCAGCAAGCCTTTTTCTTCCGCCACGCGAAACACCGCCACAGAACATGTCAAAATCGCCGGCTGCGTATTCGCCGTCAGCTTCAAATCTTCTTCGGTGCCTTCGAAACACATCTTCGAAATGGAAAAGCCCAGCGCCTTGTCCGCTTCGTCAAACACCGCGCGGGCTGCCGGATATTTCTCCGCCAGCTCTTTACCCATGCCCGGGTATTGCGAAGCTTGTCCCGGAAATACAAACGCTACTTTTCCCATTGTCTCTGCCTTTGCAGTGCCGCCACTGCATCCCCAAACTCTTTCACCCGCCAATGTCCGTTGCAAACAGCTCCTGCTCGATCTTTGCGTTCACGTTGGCCCTAGCCAACCCTGCCGCCACGCGAATCGCATTCTTCACGGCGTTCGCATTTGAACGCCCATGCCCAATCACGCAAACGCCGCGCACGCCAAGCAGCGGCGCGCCGCCATACTCCGTGTAATCAATCGTCTTCTTCAATCCGCGAAAGGCACCCTGCGACAACATTCCCGCAAATTGCGTAATCAGCGAGCCCTTCATCGACTTTCGCAACAGACCAAAAAGCTGTACCGCGAGCCCTTCGCAGATCTTCAGCGCGATGTTCCCCACAAACCCGTCGCAAACGACTACGTCCACTTCACCGGAAAAAAGATCGCCGCCCTCGACGTTCCCCATGTAATGCAAATGCGTCTTCTTCAACCGGTTATGCACTTCTCGCGTCAATTCGTTGCCTTTGATCTCTTCTTCCCCGATCGAAAGCAGGCCGACTCTCGGCCTGCGGTGTCCATGGCCAAATGTCGCGCGATAATAAATCTCCCCCATCACCGCGAACTGCACCAAATGCTCCGGCTTCGAATCCACGTTTGCGCCTACATCCAGCAATACGCTCACGCCTGCCTTCGCGTTCGGAAACGGAGCGGCGAGCGCCACGCGGTCCACGCTTTCGAGCGTGCCGAGTAAAAACCGCGCCACGGTCATCACCGCGCCCGTATTCCCCGCGCTGACCATTCCGTGCGCCTTGGCTTCCCGCACCAGCCGCGCCGCCACATGCACCGACGAATCCTTCTTCCGCCGGAAGGCCTGCGCCGGATGGTCATCCATCGTGATGAGTTCGCTCGCCGGCACAATGTCAATCGGCAGATTCGCCGGCGCGTGCTTCGCCAGCTCCGCGCGAATCGCCGTCTGTTGCCCAACCAGCAATACGCGCACGCCCAGCTCGCGTGCAGCCAGCACACTGCCTTCGACTTCGGGGCGGGGGGCGTTATCCCCTCCCATCGCGTCCACGGCAATCGTAATCATGGGGACTTGGTACCGCTCTGCTCGGTATGAGTGCTAGAAACTCCGGCGTTTAAGCCTTTACTTCTTTGACGGCTTTGCCTTTGTAGTAGCCGCAGTGCGGGCAGATCCGGTGCGGCTGCTTCGCCTCGTGGCAGTTCGGGCAATTCGAGCTCGCCGGGGCCTTCAGGTGGTCGTGCGCCCGTCGCGTGCTCGTCCGCCGCTTGGAATGTCTTCTCTTTGGATTCGGCATCGTACTACTCCTCTGTATTGGTCCGTCAGGAAACTCTGCTGCTTCACACCACAAAAACACACAAACCCGTAAATTACGACCAAAAACTTCGCGCCCTTATTGTTTCTTGAGCCAGTCTTGCTTTAATCGCGCCAGGGGAGCCAGGCGCGCATCCACGCTGTGAGTCTCGCAGCGGCACTCTTCGTGGTTCAAATTCGCTCCGCATGCCGCGCACAATCCGCGGCAATCGCTGCGGCAAATGGCCTTCATCGGCACCGCCAGCAGCACTTGCTCGGTCAACACATCCGTAAGGAAGACTCCGTCGCCTTTATAAAAGCCCACGTCCGCGTCGTCGTCCTTCAGCCGCTCTTGTTCCGGCTTGGCCAGTTTCGGCAACGGGCTATAAAACAAGTCAAACGACCGGTGCACCTCTTCGGTCACCGGCTCAAGGCATCGCGCACAAGCCAACTCCAGCTTCGTTTCCAGCTGGCCGGTAATTCTGATTTGCGTGCCGTCGAAAAGCTCGGCCGTCGCCGTCACTTCCAGCGGCTCAACCTGTTTTATCTCGCTCGTCTGGTAATCGATCGCACCGGGGGCGTAGCTCTTGCGCAAGCTCAGTTTGCGGACAGCCAGCTCTTTTACATCCAGGAACATCGCTTCCGCGCCTCCGGCGCTTACGCTCATGCCTATTTATTTTGAGGTCGCGTCCCCGCCAAGTCAAGAAAACCACGCTGCCCCCCGCAACATTTCCAGACGCGAACGTAACCCCGTTCTCCTAGTACCCGATGGCCTGGCCTTCTTCCCGCCCGTTGACTCGTCAGCCAAGTCGGTCCATCATCGCAAGGAAAAGTAAACGTTTCCATTATTGGCGGTTGCTCCTCTGAAACGCCCAGGGACGCATCCTTCCCCTAATTTCCGAAAGCGAGCCGTCTCCATGATTCTTCGCAACATCTTCACCCGCTCACTTCTCGCCGCCGCCGCTGCTGTCCTCGTTCTGGCTCCTTTCGCCGCCTCACAAACTTCGATCCGCTTCCTCGAAAAGCCGAAGCTTTTCCTCCTCGACGACGGCAAAATCACCTACGTCTTCGGCATCAACGAACAAAACGGCCTGCAGCACCACTATTGGGGCAAGCATGTCGCGCGGGACGCTGATTTCTCTTCTGCGTACAGTTTTTCGGAATGGGCGTCGTTCGACCTCGGCACCACGCGCACTCCGCAGGAGTATCCAGGATGGGGCGCCGGCCTCTACGTTGAACCCAGCCTCAAAATCACGTTTCCAGACGGCAATCGCGACCTCGTACTTCACTATCTCGAACACAAAATTGACGGCGGCCGCCTTACCGTCACCCTCAAGGACATCGAACGCGACCTCTTCGTTCATCTTCATTACACGATTTTTTCGCAGTCTGGCGTCCTTCGCCGCGACGCTTCGATCGAGAATCGGACGGGCAAGCCGGTGGTCATCGAAAGCGCGCAATCCGGCGCGTTGTATCTTCCCCAAGGCGACGGCTATCGCCTGCGCTATCTCACCGGCCGCTGGGCTGGCGAGGATCAGCTCAACGAGGAACCCGTTCACACAGGCCTGAAGATTCTCGAAAGTCGCCGCGGCAGCACCAGCCAGCAAACCAATCCATGGTTCGCGCTGGATCGCGATGGCAACTCAGATCCCGAACATGGGCCGGTCTGGTTCGGAACGCTCGGGTGGAGCGGCAGCTGGCGCATCAGCATTGAACAAACGCCGCACCTGCAGGTCCGCGTCACCGCTGGATACAACCCGTTCGACTTCGGCTACTACTTGCCGCCGAATGAATCGCTTGCCACTCCGCCGCTCTATGCAGGCTTCACCGACGGCGGCATTGGCGAAGCTTCGCGCATGCTCCATCGATTCGAACTGCGCGCCATTCTGCCCAACGGCAGCGGCGCCCGCACGCGGCCGATTCTGTACAATTCGTGGGAAGCCACGGAATTTGCCGTCGACGAGCCCGGCCAGACGGCGCTCGCGGAAAAAGCCGCCAGCCTCGGCGTCGAACGCTTCGTGATGGACGACGGCTGGTTCGGCCAACGCAATACCGACCACGCAGGCCTCGGCGATTGGTACGTCAATCCCAAAAAATTTCCCAACGGCCTCGGGCCGCTCATCAAAAAAGTGAAATCACTCGGCATGGACTTCGGCATCTGGGTCGAGCCGGAAATGATTAATCCGGACAGCGACCTCTATCGCAAGCATCCCGATTGGGCCATGCACTTCGATGGGCGACCGCGTACCGAAGCGCGCAATCAGCTTGTGCTGAATCTGGCGCGCGACGACGTGCGCGACTACATTTTTCAATGGCTCGACGACCTCGTTTCAAAAAATGACGTCGCCTTTTTAAAATGGGATTACAACCGCAATTTCACCGAACCCGGCTGGCCCGAGGTTCCCGTTGAACAGCAGAAAAATATCTGGGTGAAGTTCACGAACAATGTTTACGACATTCTCGATCGCCTGCGCAAAAAACATCCCGCGCTCGAAATCGAATCGTGCTCCGGCGGCGGCGGCCGCGTGGATCTAGGCATTCTTCGTTACACCGAAGAAGTCTGGCCGTCGGACAACACCGAAGCGTTTGATCGCCTCACGATTCAGCAAGGCTTCACCTACGCCTTTACGCCGCATATCATGATGGCCTGGGTCACGGACGTGCCCAATTTCAATGGCCGCAGCGTCTCGCTTCCCTTCCGCTTCCTCACCGCCATGCAGGGCTCGCTCGCCATTGGCTCCAATCTCAATCGCTGGCAGCAGGAAGATTTCTCGCTGGCGAAGAAAATGATCGGCTATTACAAGTCTGTCCGCGCCACAGTCCAGAACGGCTCGCTCTACCGGCTCACTCCGCCCGCCGATTCGAATTTCAAAGCCACGCAATACGTCGCGCCAGACCAATCCGTATCCGTGCTCTTTGCGTTTCTTCACTCACAACAATTCGGCCGCACCCTTCCCGCACTTCCACTTCGCGGCCTCGACGAATCCGCCACCTACTCCGTCACCTGGTTTGATGGCACCGACCGCAAGGCCTTCGCTTCGCTGCCTACAGCGTTTAGCGGCGCTTATCTCATGAATCGGGGTCTCGACCTGCCGCTCCACGGCGACTACGACGCCCTCTCGGTCAAACTGACTCGCGTCTCACCGGCGCCGTAGAACACGTCGTTGGTCGGCAAGTGACTAGAACGTGATCGACGGTAAGTACGCGCCTTTGGGCTCGTTGTACAAACCAATCGTCATGAGCGTCATGGGCTCCACGACTCGCAAGCAATTTTGCAGACACCAGCGGAATAGCTCCGCGTTTCGCGTCGGAACCAAAATTCCCGGTCCCTGAAACTCCTTGGCCGACGCAATCAAAGCCTGCAGGTCTTCGTTTGTCTCCGCCACTGCGTGCAGAAAGAATCCCAATCCCGTCGCGTAAGCAGTAATTCGCCCGCCGCGTTCCGTGGCAACGGCGCTCCCTTCGTTGATCGCATCGGCCAACTCACCACCGCGATGGTGTCCGTGCACCGCGCTGCAAAGCCTGTTGCAGGCTTCCACATCGTTCATCGTTACGCTGCGCACGCGATACCCCTCCATGTGCCGGCCTATTGGCGGTCCCTGCATTACGGAAATCGGTTCGCGTGCGTCAAAACCCAGCTTTGTATACAGCGATAGCGAGCGGTTGTGAAATGCCGCCTGCAACAATCTCACGCCCGGGAATTTCTCCTCTTCCGCGCGCTTTAATACCGCCTGCATCAAGCTCCGCCCCACGCTTTTGTTCTGTGTTTCCGGATCGACCGTGATCGGCCCTACGCCCGCAATTGGCGCCCGCTCATCGAGGCAATTGCTGCCAATCAGTTTTCCGTTCGCTTCGGCCACCACACAATAAAATCCCGGATGCCTGAACAAAGTCGACAGGACTCCGGTGGCAACCTCCGCGTTCGGAAAATCTGGCGGAAATCCGTGCTTCAAATTGATTTGGGTAAACGCTGCGTGGCAGATCCGTCCGCATTCTCCTGCGTCTTCTTCCCGCGCCAGTCTGATCGTGATTCCTTCCGGCGCGATTTCCAGCGCTCGTTGTCGCGTAGCCACTTTCGCCACCTCCTGCTAACTTCGCATCATTCGGGCGCAAGTGTAGCCTCCTGCGTCGTCCAATGCCAAGAGAACCAGCGCTGGCCAATGTCAATTTTTCGGGAGCTTCAGATGTGGCGGACACTTCCTCGAATCACGAACTCCGTCGGTAGGATGCGCTGGCTGAAGGCCATTTGCGGATTGTGCAATCGTTCGAGCAACATTTTCATGCACGTTTGACCAATCTCTTCCTTGTGCACGCGGATTGTCGTCAACGGCGGGTCCATGAGGACGGCTTCTTCGCGATCGTCAAAGCCGACGAGGCTGATTTCGTCCGGCACTTTTACTCCCTGGCGGCGCAACCAAAGCCAAAGCCCATACGCTATTTCATCGTTCCCGGCCACCACCGCGCTCGGCTTCAGCCGCCGCGCCATGATTCGCTGCGCCACCTTTTGGCCAAAATCAACGAAGCTTCCCGCGCCCCTGGCCGCTGTCAGCATCGGTTTTAGTTTTTTCTCGCGCATCGCCTCGCGGTATCCCGCGAATCTGCGCTGAAACCACGGATAGGACAGGTCTCCCGCAAACGCAATGTCGCGATGCCCTTCACCGGTCAGGTGGCGCGTGGCCTCCAGCGTGGCGCTGAAATCGTCGAAGCCCACCTGGTCAAACGCGGACTTCCCTTCCATTCCCATCACGTTGTTGCTCAACGCCACGAACGGCACATGAATTGATTCCATGCGCCGCAAAAGATTCGGATAGATCGTCCCGGCCAGAATCACGCCGTCAATCAAACCATGTTCCTGAAGCACGTGCGGCAGATCAATCTTTTCCGCGGCGATTCTTGGCGAATAGTGCAGCGCGGCAAACAGGACGTGCTGTTTCATCCCGCTTGCGTAGGATTCAACGCCTTGCAGAATGCGTGCGTGGAATGGATGCAGAAAATCGCGATTGCTCAGCAGAAAACAGACTGTCTCCGACCGCCGCCGCAGAATGCGGCGCGCTTGCGCATTGGGCCGGAAACCGAGTCGCCGAATTGCTTTCAGCACACGCGCTCGCGTCTCCCTGCTGACTTGCGAACTGGAATTCAGCACGCGCGAGATCGTCCCCACGCCAACGCCCGCGGCTTCCGCTACGTCTCGAATCGTTGTCTTTCGTGGAACTGCTTCCATGCCGCCAGCTACCTCGACTCGCCGGTGCTCCTTACGGAGCCCCGCGATGTACGGGGAGTCTAGCACAACCTGAAATTCCCTGGCTGTGACGTATTGCCATTCTTCCGCCATTTTGCGTTGAAATCGCCAGAATGCCGCCGGTCGGAAATGCGATGCCCCGCCCCGCCAATCCAAATACCCGATGCCCGCCATCACTTTTGTTAAAAAGCCTTCTTGACTTGCGTCCGGTGCTCCAGTAGGGTGTGGAACCAGTTCCACGGCTTTTCGGCCTGCGTGGGGGCCTATCTTCCTTCCGAAGTGAAACGGGGTGAGGTTATGAGCAATCGATTTTTTTTCCGGGTAAATTCCCGGTTTGCGTCGAATCCACAAGCGCCAGGCATCTTGTTTTCTTTCCGCGCCTGTAAGCTCTTCTTCTCTGTCTTGAGCGCGGTGCTCCTTATTACGTTCATCTTTGCCGGCGCTCCGGCTCCGGTCGCTGCGCAAGCCGTGAACGCGACCGTCTTGGGCACGGTCTCGGACTCATCCGGCGCTGCAGTCGCAAACGCTAAAGTCACCATCACGGAAACAAACACAAATATCAGCCGTACGACCCAGACCAACGAAAGCGGCAACTACGTTTTTCCCGATCTGCCTCCCGGCACTTATCGGATCACAGCCGAAATGACTGGCTTCAAGCGCGCCTCCCGCGCCGGCGTCGATGTAGTCGTCAACACGACGTCACGCATCGACCTGGATCTACAAGCCGGCGACGTCTCCGAGACCGTTACCGTCGAAGCCGAAACTCCCATTCTGCAGACCGAACGCGCCGACACCGGACGCAAACTCGAAACCGTCTTGACGGAAAACCTGCCGCTCGGCACCAACCGCAACTTCCAGAACCTCCTCAATCTCGTGCCCGGCACTACTCGCGCCACATTCCAACACTCGCAGTTTTTCAATGCCAGCAGCTCGCTGCAGACCGAAGTCAACGGCCAGCTCCGTCAGGGCAACAATTATCAAATCGAAGGAATCGACGACAATGAGCGCACCGGCTTACTGCAAATCCTCATCCCACCCCTCGAAGCCATCCAAACTGTGGACGTGTCCACCAGCAATTTTGAGGCGGAACTCGGCCGCGCCAGCGGTGCCGTCACCAACGTCATTCTAAAGTCCGGCTCCAACAACTACCACGGCGCCGCGTACGAATTTCATCGCAATAGCTTTTTCAATGCTCGCAACTTCTTCGACCCCTCCGTCGGTCACCTTGCTTACAATTATTTTGGTGGCAACATTGGCGGCCCCATCAAGAAAAACAAGCTTTTCTTTTTCGCAGACTATCTGAAGGTCTTCGATCACGAAGCCAACACGAATACGATCAACATTCCGACGATGGCCATTCGCACGGGAGATCTCAGCTCTTCCGCGACCGTTATCTATAATCCCTTCAGCGGCAATGCCGACGGCACCGGCCGTCAGCAAATCGTGGCCGCTTCCGCGCCCGGCACAACTATCCCAGGTCGCAATGGTCCCGTGGACGCCTTCAATCCTGCCTGCACCAATGTTGCCGGCTGCCCAAATATGATTCCAACGGCGATGATTGATCCTATTTCCACGGCACTTTTGAACTTTATTCCCGCGCCAAACAACGGGTTGCCCGGCGCCACCGCGAACAACTATTCTGCCCTTTTGCCCTTCCACAAGGACACCGACTTCGTTGACGCGAAGGTCGATGCCAACTTGACCGAAAAAGATCGTCTCAGCGGCCGCTTCAGTTACCAGCGCCCATCCATTCTCCAGGCGCCGATCTTCGGTCTCGGCGGCGGTCCCGCCCAAGGTAATTTTGAAGGCTCCGGCATTCAGAATACCTACAGCATCGGTTTGAACTATAACCACTTCTTCTCGAACACTCTCGTCGCGGAATTTCGCGCCGGGGCAGGTTGGTATCACAACGAAGCGCACAACACCGATTTCGGCACCAACACTTCGAGCACTCTCGGAATCCCCGGCGTCAATCTCGACCCGACCACCAGCGGAATCGTCGGCGTCACCATAAACGGCGGCATTCTTTCGAATCCCATCATCGGTTTCTCCGCTAGCTTGCCGTGGATTCGCTCGGAAACAAACATCGATTTCGCAAATACCTGGACCAAAATCCTCGGCAATCACACCGTGAAGTTCGGCGTGGATCTCCGCCGCGTCCGCGATGCGCTGCTGCAGGAACAGACTTTCAGCCCCCGCGGTATTTACACATTTAACGACGGTCAGACAGCACTCAACACGGGCGCGGGCGCGTCCAAGACCAGCTTCTCCAATGACTTTGCCAGTTTCCTATTCGACGTTCCGGGTCAGGCAGGCCGCGACCTTGCTACTTTCTTCCCTAACTACCGCGCCTGGCAATTCTTCTCCTTCGTTCAAGACAAGTGGCTGGTGACCTCCAAACTGACGGCAGACATTGGATTGCGTTGGGAATTCTACCCGCCGGCAACTCCCGTCCAAAAGGGCGGATTCTCAAACTACGATCCGACGACCAACACGCTTCGCGTCGGCGGATACGGTGATATTCCCGACAACCTGGGAATCACCACTCACTACAAGTATTTCGCGCCTCGTCTCGGCCTCGCCTACCGCCTAAAAGAGTCGACCGTTGTCCGCGCCGGATTTGGCATCAGCTTCACGCCCTTCCCGGACAACAGCTACGCCTACAATTTCCCGGTCCGCTCAAACAATGCCTTCAATCCCGCAGTCGCCACCTACGGCCCGGCGGTACTTGCTGATGGCGTAACTCCGGCTACTTTCGAAAATGGTTTCCCCGCCATCATCCAGCCCGTGGTTCCGCCCGATGGCATTATCACCAGCGCGAGCAGCCCCGCGGCAGCGGTGGTGCTCAAAAATTCCAACCTCTTTGTAGTGAATCAGAATTTCAAGAATCCCTATGTGGAATCCTGGAACCTCGCCATTCAGCAGTCGCTCCCGGGAAAGTTCGTTCTCGATGTCGCTTATGTCGGCAACCACAGTGTGGACACAGTCGTGAACTACAATCTCAACGCCGGTACCATCGCTGGCGCCGGCAATCCTGGGCTTCCCGAGTTTACGGCGTTTGGCCGAACGGCGAGCACGAACCTGCTCTTCGCCGGATACTCTTCCAGCTATCACGCCTTGCAGGTGAAATTTGACCGCAAGTTCACCGGCGGCCTCTCCACCACGACCGCCTACACCTTCGGCAAAGGAATGGGTTTCCAGACGGGCGATGATGGCGGCCTGTTCTTCTACATCAACCAGCGCAGAAACTACGCCCGCAACGATTTCGATCGCACACAGACGTTCGTCCAAAGCTTCGTGTTCGATTTCCCGTTCGGACGCGGTAAGCGCTGGGTATCTTCGGGACCCGCCGCTGCGGTTGTCGGTGGATGGCGCATTTCCAGCTTCATGACCATCATGTCCGGTCTGCCCATGGCGTTCACCGCCAGTAATTCCTCACTCAAGGCGCCGGGCAACACGCAAACGCCGGATCTTGTTGCTCCTGTGACGATCAGTCATAGCGTCGGCGGCTATCCAAATGATCCTTGGTTCTCAACCTCGAGCTTTGCTCAACCTACTGCCCTCGGTGTTTTCGGGAGCGTCGGTCGCAACTACTTAAGCGGACCCAATTTCTTCGACCTTGACACCACGCTCTCCAAATCGATCCGTTTCACGGAACGCTACAACATGGAAATGCGCCTCGAAGCCTTTGGCGTCACCAACACACCGCAATTCTTCTTCACCGGAAATGGCGGCACCTCGAATGGCACAACTTATAGCCCCGACCCCAAAAGTAGCTTCGGCCACATCACTAGCGCCAGCGGCGGCCGCACACTTCAACTCGGCCTGAAATTCAACTTTTAATCCTGCACCCCGCGGGGTTACGAATCTGTCTCTCGTAACCCCGCCCCCTTTTCTACGCTTCATTACCCCTTAATTCCTTTACTTATCTATTTGGCCGGCTGTGCCCTTCGACAGAACCTCCGCCCCCGGCCTGTCTGTCTCCTTGCCTCTCTGCCTCGCACGCGCCATAATTATTCCCGCATCGCAACTTAAATACGTCCGTCGCCGCTTCCCGAGGAGGGGCAATGAGCATTTCTCCCAACGTGCCGAGTCCACAGGAGTCGTATCACTACGAATCCTCCGGAACACCGCGCTGGATCTCCGTTTTATTCGTTCTGCTTTTCGTAGCGCTCGCCGCCGTCGGCTTCTTCGCGTACAGTTCCACGTCCAAGCTCTCCAAGGACCTCACTGACGCGCAGAAGACCAACTCCACGCTCAGCACGCAACTCGATCAAGCCAATACTCGTCTCGCCGAACTCAAGAGCATCGTCGAAGTCACTCAGCAAAAAGTCGGCATGACCGCTTCCGAAGTCGCGCAAGCCAAGAGTCGCGCCGAAGCCATCCGCAAGGAGCAAGTCGCCTCGGATCAAAAATTGACGAGCCAGCTCACCGCCGTTCAATCCGAAGCGAATGAAAAGATCGGCGCGGTTGCCACCGAAGTTGGCGGCGCCAAAAAAGACATCGCCGACACGCGCAGCGACCTGGAAGCCACCAAGGCCAAGCTCGAAAGCACCAAGGGCGACATGGGCGTCATGAGCGGCCTTATCGCGCGCAATCACGACGACCTCGAAGACCTCAAGCGTCGCGGCGACCGCAACTACTACGAATTCAGCATCAAGAGAGCCAAGAACGCGCAGCGCGTCGGCCCTATCCAGATCAACCTGAACAAGACCGATCCGAAAAAGTCCAAGTACACCATGACCCTCGTCGCTGACGACCGCCAGATCGAAAAGAAGGACAAGACTTCTGGCGAACCTGTGCAGTTTTACGTCGGCAGCTCGCGCAGCATGCCCTATGAAATCGTCGTCTTCACCGTTGGCAAGGACCAGATCACCGGCTACCTTTCCACGCCGAAAGACGCCGCCGCCCCGGCTCCGGCTCCGGCTGCGGCCGCTCCGGCAAAACCGTAGCGCCGAGTTCTCATCGCTCACCGAATGCTCTTTTTCAAGAAAGCCTGTCGCAACGCAATGCGGCAGGCTTTCTTATTTGCGCTGCTCGCGCTTCCGCGCATTGCCTCATCGCAGGAAACGCAAACTCCCACGATTCGCGTCGAAGTCAGCCGCGTTAACGTCGGCGTCATCGCCACCGATCGCCGCGGCAAATTCGTCGAAGGCCTCCAGAAATCGGACTTCCACATTTTCGATGACGGCGTCGAACAGCCCATCGCCGGCTTTCTCGCCAACGACGATCCCGCCCAGGTCGTCCTCATGCTCGAGTGTGGCCCCTCCGTGAATCTTTTTGGCTCGGAGTACGTACAAAAAGCCGACGCGCTTATTCGCAATCTCGCAGCAAACGATCGCGTCGCCATCGTCTGCTATTCCTCCACGCCCGCCGTGCAATTCGAATTGGGCGAGGACAAACCCTCCGCGCGCCTCGCCCTCCAGAATCTGAATTTTCACATGGGCCTTGCCGACTTGAATCTTGCGCGCAGCCTACTGACGATCCTCGACGGTCTTCGCGCCGTCCCCGGTAAGAAAACCGTTGTGCTTCTGAGTAGTGGCGTAGACAGTTCCCCGCCGCAAAGCGCCGGCGATTTTCACGCCATCCTAAGTGGAAGCGAAGTTCGCGTACTCGCCGTTTCAACAACCAAATTGTTGCAACAGCCGATAAAGCGCCGCAAGCGCTCTCCAGAGCAGCGCGCCAGCCAGGCAGGTTTGGATCCGATGCTCCAGGAAGGAGCTTCAACATTGCAGGATCTGGCCGCCGCAACAGGCGGTCGCGCCTACTTTCCCAGGTCTGCAAAAGAGTTCGACAAAACGTATCTCGAAATCGCCCAACTAGTCCGTCACGAATACAATCTCGCCTTCGTTCCTCAGTCCCCCGACGGCAAACTCCACTCTCTCTCCGTCACTGCAAACCACGCCCAACGCGTCGACCACCGCCAGGCCTACCTAGCCCCTTCCGCCTCATCTAACTAGGGTCTGCTTCCTGAATCCTTCTTTAGGAGGTCGGGGCTCCCGACCCGGTCGGGAGCCCGACGCCCAAGCTCCGAGACCAGGAGGCTTTAGCCCCCTGAAGAAAGTTTCTCAGTTCGTGGAATACCGCTTGAAGAACGAATCCGCGTTCCATTTCGGCGCGGAGGCGGCGTTCGCAGTGTCCACCAGAAGTTTGTGCGCAATCTCTTCGTATAGCGCAGCAGAATTCAGATCCACCGGCTGGTTCACGTCGTCCGACGGCGCGTGATACCGGTTCGTCAGCCAGTCCTTGAACAATTTCTGCTCCGGAGAACCTGGCTCAAAGAAGACATCCATAATCACCGACGGAACTCCATGCCGTATGAAATAGTATTGGTCGCTGCGGATAAAAAGATTCCGCAGCGGTTCGGGGTCGGCCACCGGTTTCACGCCGAACGACCGCGCCACCTCCGCCGCGTGTTCTCCCAACGACGAATCTGCAATTCCCTGGATCCGCAGCACCTTCAGCGGCGCAATCGGCAAAAACATGTCCACGTTGATGTCCGCCACAATCGTTTTCGCTGGCACCGTCGGGTGCGCGGCAAAATATTTCGATCCGAGCAGCCCTTTCTCTTCCGCCGTCACGAGCAAAAATAAAACAGATCGCTTCAGTTTCTCCGGATGCGCCTTCATCTCGGCCGCGAAATCCAGCACCAGCGCCGTCCCGGATCCATCATCCATCGCGCCGTTGTAAATCTTGTCGCCGCCGATCGGCGCGCCGATTCCAACGTGATCCACGTGCGCCGAGAGCACCACAAATTCATTCTTCAACGCCGGATCGCTGCCTTCCAGCTTTGCCACTACGTTCTGGCACTTCAACGCCGTGCTTACGATCACCGAATTCACCTTCAGCGAACTCGCCAGCGCGAAATGCGGCAGTGGTTTGCGGTCTTTTCCCAACGCCGCGATTTCCGCGAACGTATGACCTGATCCGGCGAATAGCTTCTCGGCCGATGCGGGATTGAACGCCATCGCAACCTGCAATCCTTCCGCTTCGTGAAATTCCGCATCTGCCAAATCCACCGAAGGGTGATTCCGGTTCACCGAAATGCGCGCCCATGGAATATCCATCGAAGCCGGATTGTAAATCGTGATGAGTCCCACCGCGCCCGCCGCTTGCAACGCCTTCCACCGCTCTGCAATCGTTTGATAATGCGCGGCAAGCGAAGACGGCACCTCTTCCGGCGACCCTGCGAGATAAACCGCAATCTTGTGCTTCAAGTCGACGCCCGCAAATTCGTCCAGATTCTTCTCCGGCACGCGCAATCCATATCCCACGAAAACCATCGGTGCCGCCAGCTCGGCAGACTTCCGCGTCAATCGCGTGCTGATAAATCCATCGTCCGTAAACGAAATCGCCTCCGATTTTCCGTTCGCCACCAACGCCAGCGAAGATTTCGCTTCATCCACCTGATACTGCATAAACCTAACCGGTTGATAGAATCCGTCAGTCCCAGCCGGCGCGAGCCCAGCCTTCTTGAATTGCTCCACCGCGAACGCCTGCGCCTTCTTAATCCCTTCGCTTCCCGTGTCGCGGCCTTCCAGCGAATCATCCGCCAGATATTTCACGCGCTCCCACCACGTCTTTCCATCAAAGTGAGTGGCAGTCTGTTGACCGGACGCTCCGATAGCCAACGCAAACAGTAGGCCAACAGCGACGACGATACGCATATTGATTGCTCCAAAAGTTAGCTTAAGGCGTTTGAGGATAACAGGGACCAGTTCGTACCACCAATACCCTTCAACTCTTTCAACGTCCCGCCTCTAGATGTGTTGTGGCGAGTTCTTGTCCACGTTCTTTACCACCCGGCTCTGCGCGATGCACGACACCACGCTGGTGCAGAAACCCAACCCCGCAAAAAAGAATACCTCCTGATAGTCTTCGCCGATAAAGACTAGACCGATGAGCGCTCCCGCAAGAGTGCCGCACAAGAGCCGTGGGCCGTACTTCCCGGCGATGTCGGTCCTGCTCTCAACCCTGCTTCTCCAGTTCTTGAGAAGCGCCATCAATATTGAAAACAGCAGCCCCAGTGCGAAACCGAATACGCCGGCAGCCGCGCCCAGGATAGGAATCCAGAACGCATAAAACCACAGATCAGCCGGCTTGGCTCCTGATTCCGCAATCGGCGGCACCTTCGCAAACATCATCGCGACGCCGCCAAGGACGCCCACGAGTGTCCAACCGGCAGTCCAACGAAGCACCACTCGCAATATTTGGCGCACGGACGCACCTCGATCACTGCAACCCACTCACATCGCGAACCAGCGCGTTCCGCTCGTTATGCCGCAGAACTTCTGGCAGACACATCCGAATCGGACCGCGCATCCGATGCCGCCGGATAGGCTCGGTTGAAAAAGTAGAACAGCCCTGCAAGCACCACGAAAACCAACACGCTCGCCTCCGTTCCGCGCGGCCCGCCGGTCAGCCAATCCGGCCCGTGAAACCTGATGTCGAGAAGATGCCCGACGATCGGTTTGCCGTCATTGCCGGAATTGGGTTCGGCAAAAAGAATCATGTCGGCATAGTCGGAAGCTGCATGAAAACCTACGGCGAACCACAAGCTTCCTGTCCGCCGCAACGTCAAACACCAAAAGACGCCGTACAACGCAACGCTTATGGGATCGATCCAGTCCTCATGTGGCTTGAACAGCAGATGGACCAGGCCAAAAATCGACGACAGGAAAATCGCAGCAGGCCAGAACCCGACGCTTTCGCCTAGGGTCTTAAGAGCGTAACCCCGATACAAGAATTCCTCGCCAAATGCCATGGCGAGCATGCCGGCGCTCCAGATGAGCGCATAAAAAAGCAATTCCCTCCCGGGCAACGCTAAGCCATGAAATTCGCAACCACCAGCCAAATAAATGGGAATCAGAATCAACGCTGAAGGCACCACTCCCCATACGACCCCTTTTCCGAAAAGCGTTCCTGCTTCCCGGGCCAACGGCAGACCGTACGAAGAAACTTTTTCCTTGCCGATCGACGACATCAGCCAGGCAATCGCCGCAACAAAGCCAAAATCGATGAGGCTATTCAGCAAAAAACTGGACCAGACAAAGGACCGATCCGGAAAATGAATTCGCACCAGGGCGCGATTGAGCACATCGCCTGCCGCCATATAAATCGCAAGGAAGAGCACGAATCGCCACGCCGGCCGCAACGCGCCTCGATTGTTAAGGACGATTCCACGGATGCTCATACCGAATTGAAGCTATGCTATCAAAGGGGATTGTCAGTTCCTATTCAAACTCTTCAAGACTTCCGCTATGTCGGCAGCCATCAGTTGACACGAGCGAAAACCGCGCCACTATCGTCCAAATCGTCCGCCGCGAATACAATCTCGCTTTCCTTCCCCAGTCCTTCGACCGCAAAGTCCATTCCCTCGCCGTCACCGCGCAACACGCCGCCCGCATCGATGACTGCCAAGCCTACCTTGCACCTGGCAATCCTCCCGTTGGGAACTAGTTCAAGGAATTCTTGGCGGCAAGCACAGCTCGATAAGCGTTTACCATGCCGCCCGAGGCAACTTTTCCCTCAAGCGTTGGTAGCTTCGTGGCTGACTCAAGAAGCAGCTGCTTCAACTGCTTGGCAGACAGCTCCCGATTGACAGAAAGCATCAGCGCAGCCACGCCGGAAACAACTGGTGCTGCATCTGAAGTTCCCCCGCCCAAGGCATAAATACCGATTCCGCCCTGGATATCTGTCGTATAGTTCAACTCGATCGCCGCGATTTCAATGCGCTTCCGGCCAAAATTCGAACCACCCACAAATCGGCTTCCTGGTTCCGCTCGAAATAGCTGCCCGTCAAAATCAATTCCCGCCACGCGAACGACGTTCTCTTCATCAAAGCACTGTGGGAACATACAGTGCTCATCGGCATCCAAATCGACGGCGCTGTTTCCTGCGGACAACACAATCAAGACGTTGCGTTTCGCCGCATACTGAACCGCTTCCCGCAGGGCCCGGAGATGTTCCGGGACACTGTCCTCAACGAACCCGCTCCAATTGATGATCCGCGCTCCGTTATCAGCCGCATATCGAATTGCTCGCGCCGCCCGCTCGGCCTTCAACCTGTCAATCTCGCCGCTCCCGATGCCTTGCGCTCCAATCTTCAAGAGCATCATGGAAACATCCCAGTTGATCCCGGCGACGCCAATTCCGTTGTTTCCCTTTGCGCCGATGATTCCCATGACGCCGAGCCCGTGGAAATACGGCGCGATTCGGGTCTTGTTCATACCGTCGAAAACGTGGCACTCGGGATCTGGTGAATCGAAAGCAAAATCCCAGCCAATCACGTCATCGGCGTAGCCGTTTTGGTCGTCATCCACGCCATTGGTTTCTTTGTCAAACCCATTCTTGTCTTTTCCACTCTCACCTGGGTTGTGCCAGAGGTTTTCTCGAATGTCAGGATGGTCGTAGCAGAAGCCATCATCCAGAATCGCCACGACAACTTCCTTGCTTCCCGTCGTGATCTGCCACGCCCGTTCAATATCCAAGTCGATTCCCTTCACCGCCTCGAATTGTTTGAGCGAGGGCTTATTTGACCGCGTGTTGATCGTTAGCTTTCCGCCCGGATTGTGGAAACTAAATTGGTATTTGTAGAAGGGATCGTTGGGGACTTTTTCTTGTGCCCGTATCGGCGTACACGCGCACAAAAATAAGACACCGGCTACCGGCAGCCAATTCCGAGGCAGGTCCATTGATACAAGGCCGACTCTATTCAAACTCTTTCAAGGTTTTTGCCATTTCGGTGAGCCGCTGATTGACCCGCGCAAAAACCGTTCCGGTATCAAACGCGCCTGAACCATTTTTCAATCCCGCCGAAACTCCTGTCAGCAGTTCCACGCCCTGCTCGATCTTCGCCGCGGGCCAGACATGAAACTTCTTGGAATGGACGGCTTCCACGATGTCTTGCCGAAGCATCAAATCTTCAATATTTGCTTCGGGAATCAGTACGCCTTGCGTGCCCGTCAATCCTTTAATGCGGCAAACATCATAAAATCCTTCAATCTTTTCATTCACGCCACCGATGGGCTGAATGTCTCCCTGCTGATTCATCGAGCCCGTTACGGCAATATCCTGCCGCAACGGAAGATCCGACAACGCGGAAACCAGGGCGTACACTTCCGTCGAACTTGCGCTGTCTCCATCAACACCGGAATACGATTGCTCGAAGCAAATGCTCGCTGCCAGCGAAAGCGGCTTATCCTGCGCGAACCGGCTTCGCAAATAGCCCGCAATAATGTGCACGCCCTTGTCGTGGAATCGTCCGCTCAAGTTCGATTCGCGCTCGATATTGATCAAGCCAGATTTTCCTAGCGCCGCCGTCGCCGTAATCCGCACCGGCTTGCCAAACGAATACCCGCCAATCTCTAACACGCTCAGCCCGTTTACTTGCCCGACGCGCTCGCCCGACACATCCACCAGCAGCGTCCCTTCTTCAATCATTTCCCGGATTCGTGTTTCGATCAGGTTGTGCCGCTCCATCTTGGAGCTGAGCGCTTTTCGCACGTGCTCCGCGCGCACCACATGTTCGTCCGCAGCCTTCGCCGCGTAATGCGCCTCGCGCGCCAGATCGGCAATGTCCACGAACCGCGCCGTCACTTTGTTGCGCCGTCCCGCCATGCGCACGCCGTGTTCCAGAATCGCCGCAAACGCCCCGCGATCGAACGGCGACAAATTCTCTTTTTCCGATAGCGCGCGCAATCGGCCCGCGTATTCCGCGATCACCGAATCGCTCATCGGCATCTCTTCGTCGAATTCCACGCGTACCTTGAAAATCTTCCGGAAATCTTCTTCGTAGTCGTACATCAGCTCGTACATCGAGCGATCGCCAATCAAGATCACCTTCAAATTAATGGGCACCGCTTCCGGCTTCATCGCGCTGCCGCCGAACGGATAAAACATCTCCAACGGCTGAATCTCCAGCCGGTTGTGATTCAGCGTCCGTTTCAGCGCCCGCCACACACCGGGCTCCGAAATCGTCTCCAGCGCGTACATGATCAAAAAGCCGCCATCCGCGCGCAGCAGCGACCCGCCCCGCAGATCCATGAAATCGCTTGTCCACCCGCCGCGCGCATCGTAAGCGCGCTGAATCGTTCCGAAAAGATTTGCGTACGTAGGCGTCGTCTCAAAAATCACCGGCGATTCCGCTTCGTCGCCGTGCGCCAGAATCACGTTCACTCCATACACGCGGAACGGGTCGCGCTCCGGCCCCGGCGGTTTCATCGACGGGCCTTCCGGCAATTCCGGTTGATCTTCCGATTCCCCTTCCCGCTCTTTGAACGGATCCAGATTATCCAGAATGTGGTGCCGCACCTCCTCCAGATATTCCGAAACGCTCGGGTCCGGGTATTTTTCTTTCAATTCTTCAATCACGCCGTCCACGAGCACCGACGCCGCTTCCTGCTCCAGATAACTCAATTCGCTCGCTAGCTCGCGCGAAAGCGTCAGCGTCTTCCGGTAAACCACCGTAAATTCCTGCCGGAACTGCTCGTACTTCCGTTCAATCTCTTCCGCAACCGGCGAATCGAGTTTTCCCTCGTGCACCATCTTCGAAATATCCTCGATCGGCACCATCTGCCCTTCGAGCACCGGAAAAATTTCCGGCAGCGCCACTGCGCCAACCTGCATGTGCCCCAGCGCAAACTGGTCGCGCGCAATCCGCCGCGTAAAATCATCCATCAGATCTTTTTCGCGCGCTGTGAACCGCTCCACAATGCGGCCCTTTTGCCGCTGAAATGGTTCCCCTTCGAACACCTGCGGAATTCGCCGCCGCAGAAAATCGATGCCCGCCTGCATGTCTTTTTTGAACCCGTTCGCATGCCCGCGCGGTAAAGTAATCAAACGGGGCCGGTCGGTGATTTTGAAATTGTTAACGTAACACCGATCCGGCGATTCCTTCACGCCTGGCTTCAACTCCTCAATCATTCGTGCGATCGTCCCGCCGCGGCTCGTTCCGGCGAGTCCGCACACAAACACGTTGTAGCCCGGAGCGCCGAGCTCCACGCCCATTTTCAGCGCACGCAGCGCGCGCTCTTGTCCCACAAATCCTTCGCGCAATTCTGCCTGCGCCGTCGTCTCAAACGGAAGTCGCGCCGGCTCGCACCGCCACCGAAGTTTTTCCGGTTCCAATGCAACAGGCTTCGCGATTTTTTTCTGCGGTTCGCTCATACGGGCTCGTTCTTCTACGGGCGGGTACTCTAGCACAGCCTGGATTCCGGGTCTGTAATTCCGCTCCCTGTATTCTTGCAGAGCCTTACGCCTGCGCTTCTTCCAATTCGTCGCGATGTTCCATATAAACACGGAACACGCCCATCGCTGCCGCCATGATCGTCGGCCCCGCCACAATTCCCAGCAAACCAAACACTTCGATTCCGCCCAGCACGCTGACGAAGAGTAACAATTCATTCAGCCGCGTGCGATTTCGCAGCAGCACCGGCCGCACAATGTTGTCTGCAACCCCGGCGACACCGCCGCAGATCGCGACAATGACCACGGCTTTTCCCCAGTGGCCATTCAAACCAATCCATATCGCCGCCGGTACCCAAATCAACGCGGAGCCTACAACCGGCACCAGCGAAAAAAAGGCAATCAGCACCGCCCAGAAAAGTGGCGACGAAATTCCCACCAGCGTGAACGCCAGCCCGCCCAGCGCGCCTTGCATCGCTGCAATCACCAGCGCCACTGCCACGCTCGCAAAAATTAATTCGCGCGATTCTTCCAGCATCTCCGTCTGAATATCGCTGTCAAACGGAAAAAGATGTCTCACCCCTCGTAGCACTTCATGCCCGTCTCGAAACATGAAAAACAATGCAAACAGCATCAGGAAGAGATCCACAAAAAATGTGACGAGATTTCTCACAAGACCTGTCAGTCTGCTGGCCAGATAGGAAGCCGCTTTCTCCGCGCCCTGCCGCAACTGTTCGGAAAAATCCGTGTCCTGCATGGATGCCGGCAATCTGTTCTTCAGCCAGCCCTCCACACGATCTGTCGCAGTCGAACCCTGGTGCGTCAACGCCGCCTGCGCTTTCGCCGTCGCATCCACGGCCTGCTTCGCCGTATAGGCGGCCAAAAAAAGCGACGGCACAACCAGCAAGAAAGTTACGCCAAGCGTACTGACCAGTGCCGCCGGAGTAGGCTTCATCCGTTTCTCGACCCGCTCATGAATCGGCGTGAAAAAAATCGCCAGCACCGCCGACCACGCCAGCGGAACCAGGAACGGTTCAACAATTCGATACACACAATATCCGAGCAACAACAACGCGCCATAGGACAGTACCGTTGTCAGGCGGTCATTCGTCGTGGTTTTCACCGGAGCGGTATTTTTCATTCGCGGTATATAATCCCCTTGAAGCGCAGGTCCAGGTCAATCACAAAAATCGCTGCGGCATGTCATCCAATCCCACACCGCTGACTCGCTATCAGTTCCGGCTACTTGCTGTACTTGCTTTAATCAACTTTGTCAACTTCGCCGCGCGCCAGGTATTTATTCCGCTGATTCCGGTGCTGCGCACGCTGCTCGGCGTTTCCGATTCGCAGCTGGGTTCGCTGCAAACTCTTCTGCTCGCGGTTCTCGCGCTTGGCAGCATTCCCTTCGGATTTCTCGCTGACCGTTTCAGCCGCAAAGCGATTATCGCCGTTGGCATATTGTTTTGGAGTGTGGCTACTTTTGCCGGCGGACTCGCCGCAAACTTCACGCTGCTTTTGCTGGCGCGATCGTTTGTTGGACTTGGCGAAGCCGCATACGCTCCCGCGGCGCAGTCCATGATTTCAGGAAGTTTTCCGCAGGAGCGCCGCGCTTCCGCGCAGGCGATTTTTGCTTCCGGAATGTTGCTCGGCGGCGCGTTCGGCCAGGTTCTCGGCGGTATTGTTGCGCCGCGCTATGGCTGGCAAATGGCGCTCTTTCTTGTCGCGGCCGCGGGAGTTATTCCAGCGCTGGCGCTTTTTGGAATCGAAGAACCGCCACGCGGTCCGCGTTCGGAAGTTGTTCCGATTGCGAAAATACTTTCCGTGCCGGCATTTTTATCGATGATTGGCGGGGGAATCTGCATCACGTTTGCGAGTGTTTCGCTTTTGACTTGGGGCGTCGATTTTGCGGTCAGCTACAAGGACTTCAGTTTGCGCGAAGCGTCGGTGACGCTTTCGATCATCGGGCTCTCTTCGGCGATTCTTGGCGTACTGTTCGGCGGATTCGTTGCCGACCGTTTGCATAAAAGATTCTCGTACGGAAGATTGATCGCTGTCGGAATGGCGCTGCTGCTCGCGACCCCTTTTTTGTTGCTCGCAATTCAATCCGAAGAAAAACAAACCGTGCTGGTGGGACTTTTTGTCGCGGGATTTTTTATGTCGTGGTACCACGGGCCGGTGACGGCCGTGATTCACGACTTGATGCCGCGGCGGGCGCATTCGACGTCGATCGGCGTTTACATGTTCGCGACGCAACTGGTCGGCGGACTCGGCCCGCAAATCATCGGAAAAATTTCCGATCAACGCGATTTACAAGTGGCGTTGCAAATTGCGGCGGCGGTGCTGGTTTGCGGCGCGCTGCTGATGCTGCTGGTGATTCATTTTATTCGCCGCGACGGATTGCGACATCCGGCAGTGGAGGCGTTTCATGCAGAGCCGCTGGAAACGCCTGAGCAGACTTAATTCCCTTCTTCAGGGGCTAAAGCCTTTTTTCCCTTCTTGCTTTTCGGCGCGACTGAAGTCGCGCCCCAGGGGAAACGGCAGCGCAGGCAAGAGTGCCTACGCTACTTAATTCCGATCTGCAAAATCAGGCGGAGGACGTCGTCGTGGAAGACGTCGTATAGTTTGCGTTCGTCTTCTTCCTCGAGGCGTTCGCGCAAGAATTCGGCGGCGATGAAGCTGGCTTCGCGGTCAGTGAGGTCGCGGCCGGTCTTATCGCGAAACGCGGTGAACGCGGTGTGCGCGAGGCCGACGACGAGAGCGCCGTCTTCGACGAAAAATTTTGTGTCGATGGTGTCGGCGTGGCGGGTGGCGATGCCGTTCCACATGTGCGAGAAGCGGCAGCGGTAGTTGTTGCCGGTGAGCTTGGATTGGACGTCGAAGACGCCGACGAATTCGCTCATTTTTCCGTTGTTCGCCAGCATGGGGCGCGTTGCCATTAGTTCGCTCCTGAACGTCGTGCGTAGTTTTCAGTTTTCAGTCTTCCGTATCCAGTAAAAAGTGTCAACTTTGGCTCTTTCACTTCGCCGCGAGGGCGGCTTCGGCGTGGGAGAAGGAGCGGGCTGCGGCAGCAACTCCGGCTCCGGCAGGGAGGCGGGCACCTTGGTCGAGGGCGACTTTTTCCATGGCGGCGAGAAGCAGGAGGACGTTGGCCTTTTGCGCGCAGTAGCCCATGAGGCCGAGGCGCCAGATTTTTCCCTTGAGCGGACCGATGCCGCCGGCGATTTCAATGTTGAATTCTTCGAGAAGCTGATCGCGGAATTTTACGTCGTCGACGCCGGCGGGAACCATGACGGGCGTGACGGTGACGAGGCGGTCTTTGGGATTTTCCACAAACATTTTTATGCCCATGGCTTCGCAGCCAGCGATGAGCGCCTGCTGACATGAACGATGGCGTTCCCAGCGCGCTTCGAGACCTTCTTGCATGGCGATGCGCATGGCTTCGCGGAGCGCGTAGATCAAAGAGATGGGTGGAGTGTGGTGATAAAGGCGGCCCTGGCCCCAATAGGCCATGGCGGTGGTGATATCGAAATACCAGCTTTGCACTCTGGTTTTGCGGTGAGTGAGAACTTCTTCGGCGCGCGGGCTGACGGTGATAGGCGACATTCCCGGAGGCGCGCTGAGGGCTTTTTGAGAGCCGCTGAAGACGACGTCGAGGCGTTCTTTGTCTACGTGCATGGGCACAGCGGCGAGAGAGGCGACGGCGTCCACGATGAGGAGCGCGCCGAGTTCGTCAGCGACTTTGCGGAAGCCGTCTAGATTGGTGACGACGCCGGTGGAAGTTTCACCGTGGGCTACGCCAACGATTTTGATTTTCTTTCCGGCGGCGGCGCGGCGAACATCTTCGGGATCAACGGGGCGGCCGAGAGCAGCTTCGACTTTGGTGATATGCGATTGCGTGCGCGAAGCGACTTCGAACATGCGCTCGGAGAAGTAGCCGTTGACGCAGACGATGGCTTCGTCGCCGGGTTCGAGCGTATTGACGATGGCGGTTTCAATGCCGCCGGAACCGGACGCGGACATGGGCATGGTGACGCGGTTCGTCGTTTGGAAAACCTGGCGCATCAGCTCCTGCGTCTCGTTCATGCAGGTTTTGAAGAAGGGGTCGAGGTGGCCGACGATGGGAGCGGCTAGGGCACGATAGACGCGGGGATCGACCGAGGACGGGCCCGGGGTCATCATCAGGCGCATGGGCGGGGCGAGTTCACCGATAGTCATGAGAAGAGTCCTTTCGAGTGCAAGCGGGTATTTTCGCGCGTTTGGGAGGTGGGGGCAAAGGACAAATTGGATGAGGCAGCAGCGAGTGGCGAGCAAAGCCCCACGCGGCCGAGTTCCATTGGGAACAGTTTGACAACACCCCGGTTGGTTTTGCAAAGAGTGCGGAAGCTGTTGGAAGAAAGGGAGACGAATTGCCGGCATCGGCAAAGAGTGAAGCAGGAGCGCGGAAGCGATTGAAGACAAAGAAGTTGTGATTGGCGGTGTGCGAGCATTGGCAGCGATTGAAATTGGGATGCAGGCCCCGGCGGGAAAAAGCAGCGGTACCCCCCTCCCCTGTTTTGTAAGTATTTATTCTAAAGGAGTTAGAAATAGCATTTTTTGTAAGCATTGATTGTAAAGGGGTTAGGGGATCTTGCGAACGGCCGAAAAAGTGGTGCGACGCCGCGAGGCAGGAGGAAAGCGTCGATCCAAACACGAGTCAGGAAAGCACAGGAATATTGGAAAGGTTAAGTAATTAGCAAGGAATGGGCGAAATCGTGGTGCGAGTGGTCATGGATGCGGGCGAACGGCTGCAGCCGAGGGATCCGAGGACAATACGGCGGTGGCCAAACACCGAACGACGAACTAACGTTCCGCCCCTGCATGGAAGAGTACAGATTCGAGGGAGTTAAAGTCGCTTTGCGGCACATCTGCTACTCTGTGCGTGCCGCTGTCAGACAACCTTTTGGGGAACAGTTTTGACCAGCGATACCACAACCGCGTCCCGACCACGCAGTCTTGCGACACGACTTATTCTGCGCACGGTGATCTCAGTGGTTGTTGTTGCTGCGTTTCTTTTTCTACCTGCGGGGTCGCTTCGGTATTGGCGGGGCTGGGCGTTTGTGGCGCTGTGGTTTCTTCCGATGCTGATTGCGTCGCCTTATTTCCTGAAGCACGATCCGCAACTAGTTGAACGCAGATTACAAACCAAGGAAAAGAGCAGCGAACAGAAAACGATTATTCGAGTGGCGCAGCCGATTGTGTTTGCTAATTTGCTGGTGCCCGGCCTGGATTACCGCTTCGGCTGGTCCCATGTTCCGGTATGGCTGACGATTCTATCTGACGCGCTGGTGCTCGCAGGGTATGTGATTACCTTCTGGGTGATGAAAGAGAACAGTTTTGCGTCGCGTACGATTCAAGTTGTGGAAGGACAGAGAGTGATCTCGACTGGGCCGTATCGGCTGGTTCGACATCCCATGTACTTCGGGGCCGTGCTGATGCTGCTGTTCACGCCTTTCGCCCTTGGTTCCTGGTGGGCACTGCCGGGTTTCGTACTCGTTGTCGCTCTTATTCTGCTGCGTCTCCTGCACGAGGAGAGAGTTTTGAACCGTGAGCTGACAGGCTATCCGGAGTACTGCCTCCGCACCCGCTACCGCCTGATTCCCCTCGTCTGGTAAGGTCTCACGCCCGCCTTCACTGCTTGCGAATGGTGAGGGGCTGAGGTTGAGATCGTTCAGCCACCTTCGCAGATGGCTTCAGGATGACAAGCGAAAGGCGGGAGTAGGAAGGGCGGGGTTATGCTTTCGGGGAGATGGCAAGGAGGAGCGTATGAGTGAGACGGAGATCGGGCGGACGCGGTTTGAGGGTAGCCAGCCGATTTTGCGGGTGGAGGACATGAAGCGGGCGGTGCAGTTTTATGTGGGGAGGCTGGGATTTGCGAATGCGAGTTGGGGCGGAAATGAATTTACGAGCGTGAATCGAGATCAGGCAGGGATTTATTTGTGTTTGAAGGGACAAGGACTGGGCCAAGCGTGGGTGTGGGTTGGTGTAGAGGATGTGGTGAAGTTGCGGAAAGAGATTGTGGCGCGCGGTGTGACGTTGCTTATGGAGCCGAAGAATTTTCCGTGGGCGAAGGAGATTCATGTACAGGATCCGGACGGGAATGTGATCCGGTTTGGATCGGAGCCGGATGCGGAGTAAGTACGACCGCGACGGGACGTTAGTGTTTGCGGATGGTGCGAGATTGTTTGGCGTGGCCGAGGAGGAGTGTGGCGGATTCGGGGCGGATTCGTCGAACTCGGCGCAGTCCAGAGAATGTGCGAAGTGATTGAATCTTGCTAGGGTTGAAGTTGAAGTCCTTCCGCCATCTTCGTGGATGGCTTTAGGATGACAAGCGAATGACCGGAGCAGGAAGGAGAAAAAGCAGATCCCGAGGGCGAAGAGCGCCCTCGGGATGACGGTGTGGGGTTGGTGAGCAGCTGGTGGATGGACGGCGGACTGTTCGTCGTTAGAAATGGACGACGAGGCCGGCGGACACGCGGGTGCAGTTGGTGCGGGTGCCGGGGGTGTCCAGACCGACATAGTCGAGCTGGGGACGGAAGGCCAAGTGGGGCAGGATGCCGAAGTCCACGCCTCCCCCGAAGCTATAGGCAAACTGGTTGCTGGAGCCGCCACCGCTGCCGACGGTGATGCGGGAGCCTCCGACGAGGCCCTGCACAAAGGGAGTGATGCGGCTCGGGTTGCGGAAGGAAAGCCGGGGACCGAAGAGATAGGTGTAGGTATTCACGGAAACGCCTGAAGGCGAGGCGTGATAGCCACCAAAATCCCCGACCACACCGAGCCAGCGGATAGGGTTATAGGCGACTGAACCGCTGATGCCGTTCTGGTTGAGTCCGCCGGAACCGCCGAGGCGGAAATAAGAGTAGCCGCCAGAAACGTCAACGGACTGAGCGCGCGACGAGCCGGCGAACAGGAACAGGCCCAAACCAAACAAGATGAGTTTTTTCATCGAATTACGGTCCTTTCGGGTGTCAGGTCGCTGGGAGGTTAGTGAAGCGGCTGGACAGGCTGAGGGTGGGACCGTCCGGTGCCGCTGTCTTGATTATCTCCTGAACAGTAGGGAACGGGAAGCTAAAAAAGGGCCAGTTGTATGGGTGCAATGGGTAAAAAGGTTCCACGCGTGCACATATCGAACAAGGAAGCGGCGAAATAAGGCAATGAGGTCGGCTAGCGAGATTGTGTAAGCGCGCGTACGAAGAGGGCGGCGCAGAGGCCGGCGAGCATTAGAAGAAAGGTGGCTGGTTCGGCCGCGGAGGTTCCGGGGGTGCCAGTGATGCTCAGCGTGTAGAAACTGGTGTCGCCCTCGGGACCGAAGGTTCCGTCGAACGAATAACTGACGTGGCCGGTGCCGATGCCGTCGAGTGGCGAAAGCCCGAGCAGGGCACCATTCAGATAAGAAAGCTTTACGTCGCCATCGAACGAGGCGAAGACGCCGCCTTGATCACTGGTGCTGGTGGCGCCCGGGAGGAAAGTGCCACTGGCGAGCAGTTGGTTGGACGCGCTGAAGAGCTGAACGCTGCCACCACCGTTAGCAAAAAAACTGTCGAAGCTGGTGATGCCGCCCTGAACGACTTGCGTGGCGGCGGTGGAGGTGAAAACCAGGGTGTTGGCACCGAGCGAGACGCTGAGGCTGACGGGACCGCCAATCAGATTATCGGGCGAGGCACAGAGAGCCGGCGAGGAGGGGTCGCAAGTGGAAGATAAGATGACTTGATCCGCTTGCGCTAAAGCGCTCGCGAATATCGAAAGTACCACGACAAGAAAAAACCGTTTCATCACGCCCCCAAGAAAAACGTGACTGCAGACGAAGAGAAGAGTGCAATTTCAGGGCCACAAGAAAAGAGCTTGCGCAAAGTTCAGTATACGGGAGAAGTCGCGGAAAAGATTGAGCTTGCAAGAAAAAACCAACAAAATGCGCGCGAGTACTGCCGAGAGTACCAAGAACCTTTGTACCTTATGTAGGAAGCGAATTGCCGGGCGAAATTCTGCACAGGCAGTACGTAGGTAGTACGAAAAATGTGCGCACTACAAGAAATACCCGACAACAGAGCGGCGCGAGCGCGCGCGAAGGAATCCAGAGAAAAAAATCAGACGCCTTCGACGAGGATCATGTCGGTATGGGAAGTGGCTTGGCGGAGGGCTTTGGGCGCGGCGTATTCGGGGGAATTCCACCAGCTGCGAGCGATTTCCGTGGACGGAAATTCGACGATGACGATGCGGCGCTGGGGCCAGTTACCTTCGAGGACTTCCATTTTGCCGCCGCGAACGATGAAACGGCCGCCGTACTTTTCGATCGTGGGGAGGACGGATTTGCGGTAGTCCTCGTAGCGGACGGGATCGTGAATTTCGACGCTGACGAAGATGTAGGCGGACATGGAACGCTCCTTGGAACACGGAAAAATTCTAACGCAGAGACGCAGAGTGCGCGGAGAAAGAAAGATAGGGACACCGGTCTAAAGACCGGCCACTACAACGGGAGCACGCAAAGGTTATGCGGCGAGTTTTTCTTCTTGCGGGGCGAGGAGATGGGCGGGGACTTTGCGGAGGTCCCAGACGAGACCGAACCAGGAGAGGGCTTTGAGGGTGTAATAAGTGATGTCGATTTCCCACCAGAAGAAACCCTGGCGGGCGCTGGCCATGTAATGGTGATGATTATTGTGCCAGCCTTCGCCGAGGGTCATGAGGGCGAGGAGCCAGTTGTTGCGACTGGTGTCCGTGGTTTGGTAGCGGCGTGAACCGAAAAGATGCGAGAGCGAATTGATGGTGAAGGTGTCATGCCAGAGCAGCGTAGTGCTCAGGCAGAAACCCCAGAAGAAGAGCGGTAAGCCGCCAACGAGGAGAAGCGCGAAAACGAGAACGGTTGGCGGAACGAGATAGTATTTGTTGAGCCAGCGGAGCTCGGAAAATTTGGCGAAGTCGCCGATGTAGTCGATCCGCGTGCCGACGTACTTGTCGGAAACAATCCAGCCGAGATGCGACCAGAAGAATCCGAAGAGTGTGGGGGAATGGAGATCGTCTTGCTGATCGGAGAAGCGATGGTGATGGCGATGGTGAGCAGCCCACCAGAGAACGCCCTTTTGCGCAGAGGTCATTGCCATGAAAGCGATAACGAATTGGAAGGCGCGGCTGGTTTTGTACGAGCGATGCGAAAAATAGCGGTGATAGCCGGCAGTGACAAAAAACATGCGAAAGCCGAGAAGCGCGACACAGGTGATGAGATACGACCAGTGAAACGGAACGAAGAAAATGCCGAGCGAAAGAAGATGGATGATGGCGAACGGAATCGTGGCCAGAATCGAGATGGTGGAACCGTTGGAAAGTCGTACAACCCAATTGCGCACAATAGCAGCCATCCGGCTAGTTTCCTCCGAGAGATCGGGCGCGGCGCGAACCCAGCCGGAGCGGGGCGAACGCAAAACCATTTTCAGTGTAGGGAGCGGAAAAGTGGGGGTCAACTGAACGAAAGGGCAATGCGTGTAATAGTTTTGTATGCGGTGCGAGGAGAGTTTCGCAAGATTTTGAAGAATGCAAATATGACGATAGACTGGAACGACTATGGCTGAGCGACCGGTATTGGTGGGAGTGATTCCCGAAGCGGTGGTGCTGGACAAAGGGGATCAAGTGGCGTGGATGTCCGATGCGGGAAATTTGCGCGTGGAATTTGATGTGAACCGGTGCCCATTTGGATCGAATATTTTTCAGGCGCCGATTGGGATGAGATTGTTGAGCGGGCCGCCGGTGATTGGAGCGAAGGCGGGATCGTACAAATACCGCGTGTGGCTGAACGACCAGCTGGTGGGGCGCGGAGAAGTGCTGCTGCGCGAGAAGTAAAAAAACGCCCGGCGTTCTTAGCACCGGGCGCCTTCCGTTGTGCAAACTACGAATAATTACGATTTCGGCTGCTTGGCGATGATGAGGCCCTTGATTTTCGCGTAGGTGGCGGCCGGGATCACCTTTTTGCGCGTGAGATCGGTCTTCATTTTATACGGCCGGCCGTCGATGATTTTTTGGCCGTACTTGTCACCGATGCCGGGAAGCGCCTTCAATTGATCGAGTGTTGCGGAATTGATGTCGACGAGGTCCGCGGCGGCCGGGGCTGCAGCCGCGGGAGCCGGCTTTTTAGCAGGTGCAGCTTGAGGCGGCTGCGCTGCAGCGAACGAAACGCCAGCGGCGAGGACAGCGACTGCGAGGAACAGTTTAAGGAAATGCTTTTTCATGATGCGTTTCTCCTTTTTTATTCGAACGTACGGCGCACGACTGACTGCGAGCAAAGATGAAGCTGGAAAGGTGATGGAAAATTATTCTATTTCGGCTGCGCGATAGCCGGCTTTTTGCGCGTCGGCTTCCGTCATGTATTTGCCCCGTTTGGTTTTACCGTACCAGCGAGTGCCGGGCTTTTGATAGACGCCGGAGTCGGTATTGACCCGGGCCATGCCAGCGCCAATGGCGGACGGCGTTTGGCGTTGCGCAGCGGGCGTAGGTGTCGCCGGAGTGGCCGCTGCGGGAGTGGCGCCTAAGGCAGTTGCGGTCTTCGGCGCGAAATCATCCGCGGCGGCCTTTGTTTTCGATTTGGATTTTGACTTGAACTTTGTAGCGGTGTCGGATTGATCTGTCTGTTGCGTTTGCTGCGCGCGAATCGATGCGCCGCCGAACGAGAGCATTATCGCCACCAAGACAGCAAGAAAATAACTGAGCGAGCTCTTTTTCACGGGATCCTCCGTCCGCGAGCACGTGAACTTTCTGCCGGACAAAGTGACCAAGGCGGGCGCGGGGTAGACAGAGCGAACTGTGCGGTAGCTCGCGGGGTTCGTTCTCCAGAATGGGCGAATAATGTCGAAGAAGCGGAGGGAAGTCAAGACAAAGGTAGGTTACAACCCTCGGTCCCAATAAAGCGGCAGGCAGAATTGAGTCAGTAGCCGTCGGTCTGAGCGAGAATGTCGCGTGTGACGCGGCTGCGAAGAAGAAGGCGTGTGCCTGGATATTGTTTGGCGAGAGCCGGGAGACGTTCACGAGCGGTGTTCAGATCGCGAGTGCTTTCGAGACGAAGATTTCTGCCGTCGGCGTCTTCGATCAGGATGTCGTAACGAAATTCGCCGGTGGCCGGATTTGCGGACAGCATAAACATTACTCTCCCGGAAGATAGTGACGGGAAGGGCAAAATCGTTTCACACGGAAACGGACCGTCGCCACAGTTGATAGGATGGAAGGCGAGATGCGAGCGTTTTTGATGGTGAGCTGTTTGGCGGGAGTCGTAATTCCCTACTGGTTCGCGCTGCATTTTTTCGTAATTCACGGTGCAAATTTCAATCTGTTTCTCGAAGAAATGTTCGGAACGCGGATTTCCAGCTTTTTCGCGGCGGACTTGATTGTGGCGTCGGTGATCTTTCTGGTGTGGTCGCGGCGAGATGCTCGCGAGCGCGGGATTTCCGGCTGGTGGGTCGTGTTGCTTTCGAATTTGGTGGTGGGATTGTCGCTGGCATTGCCGCTGTATTTATTGAAGCGGCTCGACGCGACTAGATAAGGAGCCGCGAGGGCCATCGATCCTGAAGCAGACGTTAGAAAAGGTGCACGCGAGGGCACAATTTCCTGAAATTTAGCTCGAAAATCGCGTGGCTCGAGTAAAGTGAAGTCAGCATAGGGTTCCGTCCGAATCGATTCGTTCTCCAATTTTTCTGAGTAAAGGAAGGTAACTCCGAATGAAGCTACGCACGAGTGTAAGAAATTTCATTAGACCAAGCTTGTTTGCCGCTGCCGCGCTTGCGCTGCCGCTGGTGGCAAGCGCACAGGACGATACGCCGAAGGCATTGCCAGCGTTGATGGCTGGCGGGTTCCTTATGTTCTTTCTGGTTTTCCTAGTTGCCATGTACGTATATACAGCGTTGGCGTTGCAAACCATCGCCCAGAAGACGAACACGGAAAATGGATGGCTGGCGTGGATTCCGATTGCAAACGTCATTTTGATGCTGAATATTGCGCGGAAACCGGTGTGGTGGATCCTTCTTTGCCTGATTCCGCTAGTGAGCATCGTGATGTTCATTCTGATCTGGATGGGAATCGCGGAAGCGCGAAACAAACCTAACTGGTGGGGCATCATGGTCATCGTGCCGGTAATGAACTTAGTGATGCCGGGGTATCTTGCGTGGTCTGACTAGCCGAACGTCAAAGTTTCTTAGGTTCTACCATCACCCTTTCCGGCTGGCCGGAAAGGGTGATTCGTTTTTTAGTAGAAAATTTTGCGGCAAGCCGCACGTGTGGAAGTATCATCGCACCTCACAGGCGAGGCTGGGCGATATGGTTGGCATTCTGGTGCACGGGAATAATCATTTCATTTTGAGTGGGCCTGAGCCGACGGAGGGGGAAGCGATTGCGACGGCGCGGCACTTTGCCCTTGTGAAGATCGGCGAGCCGGTTTCGAACGCATTTGGGGAGTGGGAGATTCGCAACAAAGAGTTCCGGGAGAATCTGGAATGGGCCGCGGTGGTGCCGGGGGACGCACAGATTTCGCCCGGAGTTTCGAAGCTGCTGGCGGAATTGGCGGAGCGCGGCGTGGCGATCCGAGCTTGTACGAACGGAATAGGATGATCCGGATTACGGGCACCTTCTCAAAGCCGGTTGGATTTCAGATTGCCTGTAACGGAAGAATCCGAAACGAGAGAAAAGTGTATAGAATGGCGGGGAGTGTGAGGAGCGGGCGAGTGCTGCAAACGTTTACAGGCGGAGGGTGGCGATGAAATCGCGCAGAGAATTTGTGAAGACGGCCGCGGCAGCTGGAGCCGGAATCGCGGCAAACCTTGGGCTGGCCGGAAAGGCGTGGTCGCAAGGCACAAATTCGGCGACGGCGAGGATTTATCTGGATACGCGGCGAACAATTGGCACGCTGGACCGGAACATTTTTGGATCGTTCCTGGAGCACCTGGGACGCGCGATTTACGAAGGGATTTACGAGCCGGGCTCGAAGTTGTCGGACGCGAACGGATTTCGAACTGATGTAGCGAATGAAATCAAAACGATGGGTGTGCCGATAGTGCGCTATCCGGGCGGGAATTTTGTGTCAGGCTATCACTGGCTCGACGGCGTCGGGCCAAAAGAGAAACGGCCGCGGATGGTGGAGAAGGCATGGAATTCGATCGAGACGAATCAGTTCGGATTGAATGAATTCATGACTTGGTGCAGGACGATCGGCACAACGCCGCTGATGGGAATGAATTTTGGAACAGGGACGGCGGAGCAAGCGGCGGCGCTGCTGGAATATTGCAACGCGGAACGCGGAACGAAATGGAGCGACTTACGGCGCGAGCACGGCGTGGAAAAACCGTACAACGTGAAGCACTGGTGCCTGGGAAATGAAATGGATGGGCCGTGGCAGATCGGGCACATGACGCCGACGCAGTACGGGCAAATTGCCGCGGATGCCGGACGGCAGATGCGGGCGGTGGACCCTAGCGTGAAGCTGATTGCTTGCGGTTCGAGCACGACCTTTATGCCGACCTACCTGGAATGGGATCGCGAGGTGCTGGAGCAATGCTACGAATATGTGGATGCGATTTCGCTCCACCGGTATTACGGAAACAACGCGCGCGAGACGGGCAACGACAGCACGAAGTACATGGCGTTGAATCTGGCGATGGAACGGCAGATCGAAGATATCGAAGCGGTGTGCGACTACGTGCAGGGGCGGAAGCGCTCGTCAAAGAAATTGTGGCTGTCGTTTGACGAGTGGAATGTGTGGTACCGGGAGACTTCCGGGGACGGGCACAAACAAGCGGCGCCACATCTGTTGGAGGAGATTTACAACCTGGAAGACGCGCTGCTGGTGGGCGGGCTGATCAATGCTTTGGTGCGTCATTCGGACCGCGTGAAGATTGCGTGCCTGGCGCAACTGGTGAACGTGATTGCGCCGATCATGACGAACGAGTCCGGCCTCTACCGGCAGACGATTTTTTATCCGTACGTATGGGCGATGCAATATGCGCGAGGCGCCGCTTTACAGCAATTAGTGGAATCGCCGACGTATGAAGTCGCGGGAATGGGAGCCGTGCCGTACGTCGACGCGGCGGCAACGTTCGACAAGGAGAGCGGAAAGACGGCGCTCTTCGTGTTTAATCGCGATTTGACGAAGGCGCACGAAGTGGAAGTGATTTGGGAAGACTCGGCACCGGCGCGAGTGGCGGAAGCGATGGTGCTGACCGGCGACGATTTGAAGGCATTCAACAGTTTCGAAGCGCCTAAGCGGGTTGCGCCGCGTGCTTTAGAGAAGCCGGCCCTGGGCAATGGAAAAATGAAGTTTGAGGTGCCGGCGCGTTCGTATTCGATGATTCAGTTGACGGCATAAGGCGGCTCGCAGGCAGGGCCGACCAGTCGATCGACCTAACGGTCGCGGTGGAGATCAATCGAAGAGGGCACGATGTTGCGGCTGCTGCCCGGAATCTTCGATATCGTGCCCTACTTGTGCCAGATGAAAAAATTAGTGGGGCCACTTGTCGGGCGGAAGCGCGGCACGGATGCTGGCAATATTTTGGAAGCCGTCTTTAATAACGGTGGCATTAACGTTCGATTTGTTCACGGCGACGACGGGACCAAAGATTGCCGGAACCTCGTGTTTGCCATTGGAGATTGACCCGGAAGATTTCGGCTGCTGGCCGTTGGCAAAAGATACGGCCGTTTCCGCCGCCTGCGAGGCAAGCGACGCGAGTGGCTTGTAGACGGTCATCGTTTGCGTACCCTGCAAGATTCGAATGATGGCTGCAAGGTCGGCATCCTGGCCGGAGACGGCGACTTTACCGTCGAGTTTGCGTTCTTCAAGAGCCTGCACGGCGCCGCCGGCGGTACCATCGTTCGACGCGACGATTGCCGTGATCTGGCCGTGATTTTTTTCGATGACGTCCGCTAGGCGAGTGTAGGCCTCAAGCGGTTTCCAATCCGGGCACCAGACCTCCGCGACGATTTTGATGTCACCGCTGTCAACGAAGGGTTTGAGCGCTTTTTTCTGCCCTTCGAGCATGAAGTGGGCATTGCTGTCAGTTGGCGCGCCTTCGAGCAGGACGTAGTTCCCTTTTGGCGCGATGGCGGTGAGGGAGTTGGCTTGCAGTTCTCCGATACCAACAGTGTCAACGCCAACAAAGAAGTCGATCTCGCTGTTTGGAATCATGCGGTCGTAGGCAATGATCGGCACACCCTTGGATTTGGCGAGTGCGACGACGCGAACGGCTTTTTCAGCGTCGTGCGGCACTATCACGAGCGCTTTGACATGCTGGTCGAGCATCTTTTTGGCCTGCTTGAACTGGAGGTCGTCGTTGCCGTCGGCGTCGCCGAGTTCGACGGTGGCGCCGAGTTCTTCAGCGCGCTTCTTGAACGAGTCGAAATCCCTTTGCCAGCGTTCGACTCTGAGCGAATCGAGCAGAAAGCCGATTTTGGGCTTTTCCTTGGCGCCTTGCGCGAGACTCGACGCTGGGAGAAAACTTAGACTGCACACGGCGCACAGAAAAAGGCGAGCCCGGAGAGAGAAGACCATTGGCGCCTCCTGCCAAGTTTGAATGTGAATAAAATTTAACATTTAACAATCGAGCCGAATATCGAGAACAAGGCCAGTCGTGCTCAAAAGGGGATTGATTGGCTGGGCAAATGACCAAATGCTATGAGAATGGCGAGAACAGTAGAATTCGGGCGGCGCGGGCAGTCGGCGAAGAGGGTTAGGGGAGCGATGGCGATGCGGCGGCTAGGGTGGGTGAGCAATTGCTTGAGCAAGTGAATTCCATAAGGCCCTGGCAAATCGTGATCATCTACGAGCTAAGACGTCGTTCAATCTGAGGATGGCGGCTATTTTTCGAAGTGGCGGGAGTAGGTGGCCATGTCTTTGTCGCCGCGGCCGGAGAGATTGAGGATGACGAGGTCGTCTTTGGAGAGGCGTGGGGCGCGTTCGATGAGGCCGGCGATGGCATGGGCGGATTCGAGCGCAGGGATGATGCCTTCGGTACGAGCGAGGGTTTGCGCGGCGTCGAGAGCAGCGGCGTCGCTCACGGCGGAATATTCGGCGCGGCGCTGATCGGCGAGCCAGGCGTGCTCGGGGCCGATGGCGGGATAGTCGAGACCGGCTGAGACGGAATGCGTGGTGGCAATTTGCCCGTCTGCGGTTTGGAGGACGTAGGTGTAGGTGCCTTGCAGGACGCCCGGGCGCGCACCGGTGAATCCTTGGGCAGCGGCGAGACGCGCAGCGTGTTCGCCAAGGCCGTTGCCGCGGCCGCCAGCTTCGATGCCGATCATTTTTACTTCGGAATCTTGCAAAAATTCGTGGAACAGGCCGATAGCATTAGAGCCGCCACCAACGCAGGCCATGAGGTGGGTGGGCAGGCGCTTTTCCGCGGCAACGATTTGCGCGCGGGCTTCGCGGCCGATGCAGGAATGAAAATCGCGGACCATCGTTGGATACGGATGTGCGCCGAGGACGGAGCCGAGAAGATAGTGCGTGGTGCGGACGTTGGTAACCCAGTCGCGCATGGCTTCGTTGATGGCGTCTTTTAGAGTGCGGCTGCCGGAGTTAACACCGACGACTTCCGCGCCGAGCATGCGCATGCGGGAAACGTTGAGGGCCTGGCGCTCCATGTCCTCGGTACCCATGTAGACGACACTTTGGAGGCCGAGATGCGCGGCAACAGTGGCGGTGGCGACGCCATGCTGGCCCGCGCCGGTTTCCGCGATGATGCGCGGCTTTTTCATTTGAACGGCAAGAAGGCCCTGGCCGATGGCGTTGTTGATTTTGTGCGCGCCGGTGTGGAGAAGATCTTCGCGCTTGAGGTAGATGCGCGGGCCGCCAAGATGCGTGGTGAGGCGTTCGGCGAATTGGAGCGGTGTGGGGCGGCCGGCGAAATTCTTGAGGAGATCGTTGAAGCGGGCTTGGAAAGCAGGATCGGATTTGGCTTGTTCGTAGACGCGCTCGAGTTCAAGGAGGGGCACCATGAGGGTTTCCGGGACGTAGCGGCCGCCGTAGGGGCCGAAGCGTCCCGGAACGGAGGCGGGAATGGTGAGTTGGGAGGCCATGGAAGGATTATTGTCGCATAAGCCCGAGAGAATCGTCTTCGCGGTTGCAGGCGCACTATTTTGCCAATTTGGTGTCTAACTTATGGCCTGAACCTGGACTGTGGTGGAGGGAAAGTATATGCAAAACCAGGCGGCTTAATGGGATTTGAGGTCTATTTTCTGTGAGCCTTTCGGCCTTGGCGATGCTACTGATCTTTTACTTCTTGGCTGTCTTCCTAGTTATCTGTCGCAAGCCGTTTGGGGTGTCGCGCTTCGCGAGGGCTTTTCAGCGCTGGTTGCCCGACAGCGCACTCAGATTGCTACGGATTGTCATACCGTTCGTCCCACGGCATAGGCCGATGGTTACAACTTTCGCTTCTGCTTTGGGGCATTTATGCTTCCTTGCTTGCTGGCAAGATTGCCCGCAATTCTATTCTGGAACCCTCAAGGCCATCGGCTCACCCTGTGTCCCGTTCAAGGGATCTTTGCAATCCCTCATTTGACGCTGGCTCTCGTCACGTTCGCGTTTTTTGCAAGACGGCATATCGCAAAACGGGCGGAAAGTGTGGACAACTTGCACTCTCAAAGCGATTCAAACCATCCGAAATAATTCACAAATCTCTACCTTCCGGTCGAGAGAAGTGCGCGGTTGGCGCGGGAGACTTCGGCAAAGAAGTCGCGGAGTTTGCCGGGGTCCTTGATGCCGGGGCGGGATTCGACGCCGCTGGCAACGTCGACGGCGTAGGGGCGAACAGTAAGGATGGCTTCGCCGACGTTTCCGGGCGTGAGGCCGCCGGCGAGTATGATTTTGTGTTTTGCGGCGGCTTTTTGCGCGATGGTCCAGTCGAACGTTTTTCCCGTACCGCCGAATTGATCTTTTTTCGCAGCTGCATCGAGAAGGAAGTAGGAGGCACGGCGGTATCTTTTGAAATTGGACATGGAAAAACCGGCGCCGACGCGAAAAGCTTTGGTGACAGGCAGATCGTCCCCGAGGTGGTTGAGCTGCTTCGGCGTTTCGTCTCCGTGAAGCTGGACGCTGGTCAACTGGAGGGCGTGGACAAGATACATGATGACTTCGGGATGCCAATTGACGAAGACGCCGACGGCTCGCGTGGTCGGCGCGAGTTTGCGGCGAATGCTCCAGGCGTCGGCGGGAGCCACGGCGCGCGGAGATTTTTCGTAAAAATTGAAACCAAGAGCCCAGGCGCCGAATTTTTCGGAGAGGCGGGCGTCCTGCGCGCGAGTGATGCCGCAGATTTTGACAAGCGTCGCCATTATTTTCCGAGCAGCGAAGAAAGCTCGGCGGCGGGGTCCGGGGCGAGCATGAGGCTGGTACCGATAAGGAAGGCGTCGTAGCCTGCGTCGCGGAGTTTGAGGAGTTCGGCGCTGGAGCCGATGCCGGATTCGCTGACGGCAATGCAGTCGTCGGGAATTTTGTCGATGAGTTCAAAGGATGTTTCGACGCGGACATCGAGCGTTTTGAGATTGCGATTGTTGACACCGATGATTTTTGCGCCGACGTGCAGGGCGCGATCGAGTTCGGCGGGTGTGTGAACTTCGACGAGCGCCTCCATTTTCAGTTCGCGGCCGAGGGCTAGGAGGTCGGCGAGCTGCTTGTCGGTTAGGGCTGCCACGATCAGTAAAAAGCTGTCGGCGTCATTGGCCCGGGTCTCCCAGACTTGCCACGGATCGAAAATGAAATCCTTCCTAAGGACAGGAATTCGGATGGACTTGCGCGCGTCGCGAAGATTCTTGAGCGTGCCGCGAAAGAATTCGCCTTCAGTGAGAACTGAGAGCGCAGCGGCGCCGGCGGATTCGAGCGACGTGGCGAGAGCGATGGGATCGAATGGTTCGCGAAGGACACCACGCGAGGGAGAGGCGGGCTTTAGTTCAGCCAAAACGTTGAGGCCCGGGCGCGTGAGCGAGGCTGAGAAATCGCGGAGCGGTGTGGCGGCGGCGACGCCATATTTGAGCGCGGTCTCCGGCAGAACCTGTTTGCGATGCTCGACTTCGGCGCGCCGCGCTTCGAGGATGCGGTCGAGGACGGTGCCAGTGGGAACGGGAGTGTGCATGGGTGTGAGTTATCATGCTAAGGAGTGGCGCAATGAGAGTCAAACGGCGAGGAAGTCGTCGGTCATCAGTTGTCAGTCGTCAGTTTTCGGAGAGGAGAACCTTAGGGCAGGAAGATGGGCAAATACAGTGAACAGTACGGGAAATTACTGGAAGTGATCGCAAAGGAAGCGGATGCGATTGCGCTGAAATATTTTCGGACGGCGGATCTGCAGATTGAAAAGAAGCGCGACGGCTCACGCGTGACACAGGCTGACAAGGCAGTAGAGACGATGGCGCGTGAACGTGTAGCGGCGAGTGGCCTACCGTTGGATGTGCTAGGCGAAGAGATGGGAGGGAGCGGCGCGAATGCTCCGGGCGGCGCGCGGGCGCGACTGATTATTGATCCGATTGACGGTACCGAAGAGTTCTCGAGGGGAATTCCAACGTTCGGCACATTGATGGGAATCGAGAGGGATGGGGAGATTGTTGCGGCATTTGTCAGTGCGCCGGGTTTGCGCTCGCGGTGGTGGGCGTACAGGGGCGAGGGCGCATATCGCGACGGCGTACGGCTGCACGTTTCGGCTACGGCCACGCTGGCGAGATCCATGGTATTCAGCACCGGAACCGGGCCGAGCAAGGATTCGTCCGACCAGGCACGAATTCGAAAATATCTCGACGGCGCGAGGAACAGCCGTTCGTTCGGCGGATTCTGGCAACACATGCTGGTGGCGGAAGGCGGGGTGGAAGCCGCACTGGACTGGACATCGAAGCCGTGGGATTTGGCGCCGCTGATTTTGATTGTGGAAGAGGCGGGCGGGAGATCGACGACAATCGGCGGCAAACGAACAATTTATGAAGGAAGTCTGCTGAGCACGAATGGAAAGATTCACGACGAAGTGTTAAAGCTGTTGCAGTAAGTTTTTGAGACTAGATGCTGTTCCAATTTGGTTGTTCCCCGCCGCGCCATCGGGACCTAAGCTTGGCTACAGAGACTTTTAGGTGTAGTGGAGACCCGTATGGACGTCCAAAAACAGGCCGCGAAAGCTGAACAATTCCGAAAACTACATCACGGCCCGAAAATGCTTTTGTTGCCGAACGCATGGGACGTGGCCAGTGCGCGAATTCTGGAAGAAGCCGGTCATCCTGCCATCGCCACAACCAGTGCCGGAATCGCGTATTCGCTTGGATACGCGGACGGCCAGCGAATTTCTCGCGATGAGATGTTGTCCATAGTGGCGCGAATCGCGCGTGCGGTGCGCGTTCCAGTGACCGCAGATTTGGAAGCGGGATACGGAACGACGCCTAAAGCGATGGCGGACACGGTGACGGCTGCGATCGAAGCAGGCGCCATTGGAATGAATCTGGAAGACCTCGCGGAAGATGAGAAGTCTCTCTTTGAACTGCCGCTGCAGCTCGAAAAGATCCGGGCGATTCGCGAGACAGCCGCGACGATGGGCGTTCCATTTGTACTGAATGCGCGGACGGATATCTATCTGGCAACAATCGGGCCGGCGGAGACGCGATTCGATCGGACGGTCGAACGGTTGCGAGCGTATGCGAAGGCTGGCGCGGATTGCGTGTTCGTGCCCGGGCTAACGGACCTCGACACGATTGCGAAGCTTGTCAAAGCTTTTGCGGCGCCGCTGAATATTCTGGCGCAACCCGCTTCCCCGCCGATGGCCGACCTGGAACGAGTCGGCGTGGCGCGCGTGAGCACAGGTTCCGGCATCATGCGCGCGGCGATGGGACTCACTCAGCGCATTGCCAAAGAAATGATCGCCGATCGCTCTTGCCGGTCCATGTTTGCCGGCGCAACGCCTTTCGTTGACTTGAAACGCATGATGACGCGCGACCAATCGTGAGTCCATGCCGCCAGTAGATTTGCAACTGCGGGTATTGAATACAGAAATCGTCGCGTGCCGCAAATGCGTGCGGCTGGTGACGTATCGCGAAGAAGTGGCGCGCGTGAAGCGGCGAATGTTTCGCGAGTGGGAATACTGGGGCAAAGCTGTGCCGGGATTTGGCGATCCGCGAGCGCAGCTTTTTATTTTAGGGCTGGCTCCGGCGGCGCATGGAGCCAATCGAACCGGACGTGTATTCACCGGCGATCGCAGCGGCGATTTTTTGTACGCCGCGCTGCACAAGGCGGGATTTGCGAATCAGCCTGCTTCCCTTCACCGCGATGACGGGTTGAAATTAAAGAATGCTTACATCGCGGCGGCAGTGCGGTGCGCGCCGCCAGCAAATAAGCCGGAGCTTTCGGAGATCCTAAATTGCCGGCCATATTTGGAAAGAGAGCTGGAGATTTTGCGGCCGCGGGTGGTGTTAGCGCTGGGAAAAATTGCCTGGGATGCGTATCTGGAAGTTTTGAAGCAGGCAGGCAAGATTACGTCGCGTGCGAAATTCGGTTTCGGGCACGGCGCGGAAGCGGCACCGTTAAAGGATGGGCCGCTCCTCATCGGTGTCTATCACCCGAGCCAGCAGAACACGCAGACGGGCAAAGTGACGGCGGCGATGTATGCGAGGGTGCTGAAAAAAGTGGCGTGGCTTCTGAGCGGGAAATGACCTAGATATCGCTAGTCTTGTGCGCCCACGGATCGCCGACTCTGGCTCGCCCTGCATACCAAGGTCTCGGGAGATCCGCCAACTCCTCGAAGCTGCGGTCCTGGTCAACGGGAGTCCGTTCGACTGGCGGCTTTGGCTGGCGTGGATGGCGGGCTTGGGCGACAGTTGCGGAACCCTCCTTCGAGTGACTGAAATATCTTCTTCCAAGTCTTTGGAATAACAAGAGTTACTCGGCTGCCGGAAATGGCCGACGGCGGCTGGCGTGCTTCCTCTTTGGGTGACGGGGAGAAGGAACCAACCAATGAAAGCACTCAGAAAACTGTTCTTGATGGGAATTGCAATTGGAGTGACGGGCATGAGCGCGAAGGCGCAGGCCCAACAACCGGAAGACGACAGGCCGCCGGTTATATCGCGCGATACGATGGCTGGAACCGCGCCTACGGCGGCCCCAACGCAGCCGGCAGACGGTTCGCGGCATGGATTGCCGTTGGAAGCGTTCGCTGTGGTCCCGGGCACGCGCGTTCTGGTGCGACTCGAAGACGAGTTGAGTACAGGCGACTGCAAGAGCAATTTCAAATTCAAGGTGCGGACGATGGAGCCGCTGGAAGCGGGCAGCGGATTTTATTTGCCGAGCGGCGCGGAGATTCGCGCGCATGTGAGCAAGGTGGAACCGGCAGCGATTACGGGTCACGCGAAGCTATACCTAGTCTTCGACGAAATCAAAACGCGATTCGGCGTACTGCCAATCGTCGCCGATGTTGTAGACGTGCCCGGAGATCACAGCGTGAAGAGTGGACCAGGCACCGAAGGGCTCATCGAAGGGAAAAAGAGCACACAGCAAGCGGCGGGAGAAGCGGCAGCTGAAGGCGCGGCGCTTGGCGCGGTTAAAGGCGTGAAAGATAAGAACGCGAAGGAAGCCGTAACGCGCGCGGCGGAATCGGCGCTAGCGGCGTACTTAATGGAAAGCGGGCGCGGGCACGAGATCGTTTTGCCTAAGGGCGCAAAGCTGGAGCTGGAATTGGAGCGAGCGCTATATCTGGTAAAAGAGTAGAAACGGCCATTAACATTCGAGCCTGACTGGCCCGCCGGGACAGGCGCTGGTCTCCCACGACGCCTCATGGCCGCTGAGAGGCCGCGATTGAGTGTGTTCTGAGCGCTCTGAATCTGCCAAAATAAGAGAGACAGCCTAGGAAGAGGGTCTCGGATGACCGAGGATAAGAAGGCGGCGGTGCGTGCGGTGGAGACGGGCGAACGCAAAGACCGCGTGCTGATCGTTGAAGACGAGGAGAACGCGCGCAAAGGATACGAGCAGCTTCTGCAACGCTGGGGCTGCGAGGTGCTGGGCGTGGGTACGGCGGAAGATGCGCTGGCGAAATTCGGCGGCTTTCAGCCGGATGCATTGATTGCCGACGTGGAATTGCCCGGCATGAACGGTCTTGATTTGCTCAAACAGCTTGGGCTGGAGCTGACAGACGTTCCTGCGATTATCATCACCGGAAAAGGAAGCGAAGAGCGCGCGGTGGCAGCGATCGAGGCCGGCGCGTTCTGGTATATCGAAAAGCCACTGAAGGGCCCGGTGCTGCGTGCATTGCTGGATCGCGCTTTGAGCAAGGCGCGCGATGCGCGGCAGCTTGCCGTGTTGCAACGGCAATTACGCGAATCCGGGCGTTTGGGCGATCTCGTCGGCGGTTCGAAGCCGATGCAAGACGTGATGCGCATTATCGAGATGGCTGCGCCGAGTTCCGCGTCCGTATTGATTACGGGCGAGACGGGATCGGGAAAAGAAATTGTGGCACGGACGTTGCACAAGCTTTCACCGCGCGCGGGCGGACCGTTCGTGGCAATCAACTGCTCAGCGATTCCGGAAAGCTTGATGGAGAGCGAAATTTTCGGGCACGAGCGGGGCGCGTTTACGGGCGCCGCGGAGCGCCGCATCGGCTGCTTCGAACTGGCGGACGGAGGGACGCTGCTGCTCGACGAGATCGGCGAGATGCCGGCGCCGACGCAGGCAAAACTCCTGCGCGTGCTGGAAGACCGCAAAGTGCGGAGGCTCGGGAGCAAAGTGGAAACTCCGGTAGACGTGCGCGTGCTTGCGGCCACGAATAAAGATCCAGAACAGGCTGTTTCGAGCGGACACCTGAGGCAGGATTTGTACTTCCGGCTAAATGTGTTTCATGTGACGTTGCCGCCGCTGCGCGATCACAAAGACGATATTCCCCTGCTGGTCGAATATATGCTGCGCGACATCAACGCCAAGCACGGAAAGAGCGTGCGCGGAGTCGGGGCGGAAGTGATGGACATTTTCATGAGCCACACCTGGCCGGGAAACATTCGCGAACTGCGCAACGTGCTGGAGCGATCCGCGATTATGTGCGAGAAGGATTTGATTTCGCGCTCGAGCTTGCCGGGAGAATTCGGCAAAACGACGGCCAAAAACACCAGCGACCTCGGCGCAGTAAAATTTCCAATCGGGACAACCGTGGAAGCGATGGAGCGCGAGCTGATTCTGCAGACGCTTGCGGCGACGAACAACAACAAGACGCGCGCGGCGGAATTGCTGGGTATCAGCTTGAAGACACTGCACAACAAATTGAAGGAATACGGCGGCGCCAACGCCGACGGGGAGTAGGAACCCGCGATGCAGCTGCGGCTGCGCACAAAACTTACGTTGGTGATGACGGGACTGGTATTCCTCGTCGTCGTGGTTCTATCAGGAGTTTTTTTCGCCCGGCTGACCGGCCAGGTGATTCAAGAAACGTACAATCGAGCGAATGAGCTGACGCAACAGGTGTTCGCACAGGCGAAGCGCTCGCTGGCGGACGCGAGGCAAAGTGGGCTGCAGGCAGCTTCCGACTTGCCGGACGACCGTCGCGACTATGTGCGGCAGGCATTCGAACGCAATGAAGGGCTCTCCGAGGAGTTGCAGGCGCCGCTCGGCGCGAACGCATGGATGTACGACGTGATGATCGTCGACAAATACGGAATGGTATTGGCGTCGAGCGATCCGCAGATGCCGGGAACAACCGTCGCGCCGCGGCCGCTGTTCGCGCAGCTGGAGCGGGCAAACATTTTCAAGCAGATGAAGGCGCTTTACGGGCCGCAACCTGTTTATGAAGTGCGGTACCCCTTTACGATGGCAAAAGAGCCGTTCGGTGAAGTACGAGTGGGCATTTCGATTTCGCTGCTGCGAAATGAAATTCTGCCAAGCCTGCGGAATTCCGCGGCAATTGCGCTGGTCGCGCTTCTGGTTTCAACGGGCCTCGCGATGGTGGTGAGCGGAGCAACACTGGCGCCGTTGCAGGAAATCAGCACGCAACTGGATCGGATTTCCGCGGGCCAATTTGACGCACCGGTAGCGCAAGCGACGGGATTCGCAGGCGGCGCAGATGAATTGGGGCTCGTCAGCAAGAAGATTTCACAGGTCGGACAGCAACTGCGCGGCGTGCACGAAATTTTCAGCACGATGCGCGAAAACCTGAATTCCGTGATGGCTGGTCTCGAAGACGGTTTGCTTCTCTTCACACGCGATGCGCGAGCCGTGATGGTTAGTCCGGCGGCGGAAAAATTTCTCGGCGCGCCGTCCGGACATTTTTTGGGAAAACGTGTAACCGATATTTTTCCAGGGGGCCACCCGCTGCGGCAGGCCCTTCATCTGGAAGGCGACGAATTGAGCGAGACCGCCGCCGAAGCCGAACTGGAAACGAGTGAAGGCACGCGGCGGGTCGGCGTCAGCGTTCAGGCCATCCACGAAGACGGCGAAAGGATGGGCGCTCTCGTGACGTTGCGCGACCTCGATTCGATCGAAAGCATCAATACACAATTGCAAGTGAGCGAACGATTGGCTGCGCTGGGGCGTATCACGGCGGGCGTCGCTCACGAAGTAAAGAACCCGCTGAACTCGATGCGGCTGTGGCTGGAAAATCTCAAAGAGTCTTTACCACCGGATTCGGATGCGAATTCACATCAAGCGGTGCAGGTGCTGGACAAAGAGATTGACCGGCTGGACACGGTGGTGAAACGGTTCCTGGATTTCACGCGGCCGATGGAAGTGAAGCTCGAGCAAACGCAGCTATCGCAATTGCTCCGCGAAGTGCTGGAAGTGGCGCGACCGCAACTGCAGAGAGCAAATGTCGAAGTGGTGCAATCGCTGCCAACGGACGTCCCGGAAGTTTTTGTGGACCGCGACCTGCTCAAACAGGCGGTGCTGAATCTCGTACTCAACGCCGTAGAGGCCATGCCGGGCGGCGGACAGATCCGGCTGGAGTTGACACGGCGTGCGGAAATGGCGGAAATTTCGGTTGCCGACACGGGAAAAGGAATCGCGCTCGAAAACCGTCAAAAGATTTTTCAACTTTTCTTTACAACCCGGCCCGGTGGCAGCGGAATCGGATTAGCCAGCACGTTTCGAATCGTACAGTTGCTGAATGGTTCGATCGATTTCAAATCGGAGGTTGGACGGGGCACGACGTTTCGAATCGAGTTGCCACTGGCTGCCTGATGACAACCGCGACCCTTGTGAGAAGATCTTTCGGAACCGAACGGTGCGGGCGGCGCGCCACGCAGGTCGCGTTGTGTTGCGCGGCGGTTTTCACGCTGAGCGGCTGCGCAGGGCGAAAGGTACATGCGTTTCCGTGGGCAACCGCGATAGTCGTGCGGCCAAACTTGCCCGTCGCGCAAGGCGATGTTTCCGCGGCGAATGATCTAGCCCCTGACTTGCGGATCGAACCGCCCTCGAACAATGGAAGAATCTTCGGAGCGAGAACCGTTCCGGCGCGGCCGCGTGTGCACTCGCCAGTGCAAACCGAAGCCAATGACGCCGTAAGTACCACGGGCCTTGTCCCGGAGTTGAGCCCGCAAGACACAGCAGCGGCTAAGCAACAGGTTGCCGACAGCATCGCCATCGCCGAACGAAATCTGGTAACTGCACGGGGAAGAAAATTATTGCCTGCGCAATCGGATATCGTCTCCAAAATAAAAGGATTCATGACGGAAGCACGAGAGGCAAGCCGCGAAGGCGACTGGGCACGAGCAAGAAACCTTGCAAAGAAGGCTCAGATTCTGTCCGAAGACCTCGCGTCGTCCTTGTGACAATTTGTCCGCTCCGGATGCGTAGCGAGACGTCCCGCTACGGCCTTCAAATTCTCCTACTGCGATAGAATCGATTCATGAAGACATTTGAAGTGGCGATTGCGGGCGGCGGCCTGATTGGCGCCTCGATCGCGTTCGAATTGGCCCGCGCGGGCCTGCGCGTCGGTCTCTTCGATAAACAGGAACCCGGGAAAGAAGCGTCGTGGGCCAGTGCAGGCATTCTGTCGCCGGCCCCGGAAAGCCCGGCAATGATTACGCTCGTGCCGCTCGGCAAAGCGAGTATGGATCTTTATCCGGAATTCGTCGCGGGCGTCGAACAAATTTCGGGGCTGGACGTTGGTTATCGTGCCAAGGGAACAGTGGAAGTCCTCACTTCGCGGGAAGCGCGCGAGGAAATGAGTACCGTCATCGCCTTGCACCACGGATTGGGACTGCGAGCGGAACCATTGAGTCCGGACGACGCGCGCGCACTCGAACCAGATTTGCGCGACGACCTCGAAGCGGCGGTGCTTCGCCCTGCAGAGGCCTCGGTTGACAACCGGCTGCTGACGCGGGCACTCCTCGTGGGGGCGCGAAAGAGCGGCGTCGAAATTCATGCGGGCGTCGGTGCGGAATCATTGTGGATCGAAGGCGAAGCATGCCAGGGCTTGGTCGCGGCCGGCGAACGGATTTCCGCGAAGCACACCATCGTTGCCGCAGGTTGTTTTTCATCACAGATTCGCGGCGCGGAAAAATATGCGCCGGTCAGGCCCGCAAAGGGCCAAATGATTTCGCTGGTCTGCCCGGACGTAAAAATCGAGCGCGTGTTGTGGGGCGATGAAATTTATCTCGTACCGCGAAACGACGGAAGAATTCTGGCGGGGGCGACGGTCGAGTACAAAGGGTTCGACAAGACGGTCACTGCAGGCGGTCAGCGAAAATTATTTTCGGCTGCAATTGAACTCGTACCGGCGCTGGAAGGTGCACGAGTGGACGAAACGTGGGCTGGATTGCGGCCTGACTCACCGGACCACCTTCCGATTCTGGGGCCAACTGATTTACAAGGCCTTGTCATTGCGACTGGCCACTTTCGCAGCGGCGTGCTGCTGACACCGATTACAGCAAAGCTGGTGCGTGAATGGATTACGACGGGGAATATGAGCGCAGATTGGGAACGTTTTAGTCCGCTACGCTTCGCAGCGGCTCACAAACAAAGCGGGGCAACCGCGCACTAATTTTGGCGCCAGGCTGCACGCGGCGTGCTGCTCTCACTCCTCGCGGTTCCGCGCAGGAGATCGTGTTATATGCAGCGGACGGCCGGTACCTTCAAAATCCAAATAACTTGAATCGAGCGTAAGCTCGCGTTCGATCACGATGTCCAGTGTGGACCCGCGCGGAATCTGTGCTTCCGGCCCGCGCGTCAAAAGCACCGCGGCGAGTCCAGCCAGCCCGCCAATCCCCGCGCCGATTCCGGCGCCCCTGCCTCCGCCAGCGATCGCTCCAATACCCGCTCCGGTGACGGTAGTCTCGGCAACAGTTCCTGCGTCTCGTCCTTTTCCGCCCGGACCAGTCACTTTCCCTTCCGAGTCCGTCGTTTCGCGCCCACCTGTGTCAGCGCTGCGAGGAGCCGCCATCAAGTCCACGGTGTATCCATTGGGGAAAATCAGCGATTCGAGCCGCAAGCGAAATTCACCTTTGCCCTTGATGCGACCAGGTCGCTTGCTTTCGAGCAGAGAGCCGCGAATGTACGATCCCACAGGAATCACAATGCGATTATTTTGCGTCACAGGAAACGAAGTATGAAAGTAGAGCGAGTCGCCGGCCTTCGCGCTGCGCGTCGAGATTCCGTTCTCTAACACCACGGCGAGCCGCGTGCCGGCCGGCACAGAAATCCTCTGGCCATTTGCTGCCGGCTCTCGCTTGTGCGCCGGTGCGACAGGCGGTGGTGCGGACGTTTGAGGTCCGACCGATTCCTCCTGGGCATGGGCTGCAGCGGTTAAGCCGATAGCGGCAACAAGGGTGAAAAGGAATCTCCAAGGGCGGGTGATGTTGGGCAACATATTAATCCTCCAGGCTGTTCCCTGTGATGCAAATAGTAAGCCAAGCGGATGTCTGCGTCTAACGATTCTGCCAAGGATCGCACTCGTCACATTCGGTCAATCTTGCATCACTCCCGCGGCGATCAGCGGGTAGATGATCAGACAGAGTGGGATGGCCAACGGTATGGCGACTGCAATGCCCACACCAATACCGGTCCACTGCGCGCATTGCTTGATACGGGTTCCGACGGCGGGCACCACGCGGGGCGGCTCGGCAAGGGCGGTGTAGTGAATGTATGTGCCGCCAACTGCGTTCGTATGAAGCGAGAATCCCTGGTCATTCATTTCCCGAATCAAGCCGGTAAGAACTTTGCCGTTCTGGAGCTTGCAATGAACGAACCGGTGCTTGTGGACGGCGAGAGTTTTTACAACGGATCGGTACTGATCCGCGGATGAGCCCGGCTCGATCCGTTCGCCCTGCCGCGCCAACCGGAAAGGAGCTGGCGGACTTGGTACGGGCGCGTGTTGCAGGGGGTCGTCGAGCTGTATCGATCGCTGTTCGGCGCCAACCAGAACCGGCGGATCGACGTCCAACGGTGTCGCCTGCAATTGACCGACAGCTGGCCGCACAAAAGTTGCGATGGCAACAACCATTACCGCCGCCAGACTGAGTTTCATAGAGCCTCCTCCGAATCAGAATCGGGTCAACAATTGGGAATCACTCCGGTAAGCGCGAGTGGAATGAAAAACACAACGACAAAAACAACAAAGGCGGTCCATTGCACACCCTGCTTGATGCGCGTACCTGCAGCCGGCGCCGCACGCGGTGACTCTGCGAGATTTGTGTATTCGACGGAGGTCACTTCTCCCAAGGCATTCGTTTGGATCGCAAATGACGTGTCGCCACGGTCGCGCAGTATTCCAGTGAGCACTTTCCCGTTTTTCAACTTGCAATGAACAAACTGGCGCCGTTTCTGCGCGAGCAGTTCTACTTCGGCGCGGTAGCGATCCGCGGTTATCTGTAAGTCAGCCAAACTAGATTGGGGCAACGCGAACGCTGAGGGTGGCTCGGGCTGCGCCGCCTGGGCGAAAAGCCGCGAAGGGATCTCAGGGGGTTGAACCCCAGTCAAAATCGGCGCTTCTTCATTCGAAACGATCAACGCCTGTGCCAGAAGCGTATTGGCAAACGCAAACGAGCCAGCAAGCAAAACCACGACTCGACTAATTCGCATGGAACTCTCCTGCATTCGAAACTTCGTTGTCGTGGGAATTGCAATGCCGGTACCAATTCCCCTGCGAACGATCAGGAGCAAGCGGAAAAATTGGTAAACAAAAGAGGGGACTTAGGGCGCGGTTCGAGCGAGGAGTACAGCGGCGCGAATCTCAAGCTCTTGGTGCTGACGGATTTTCGCGCCACTGTCCTGAAGACCCCGCAGATTTGACAGCCAGCTGCCGCTTCGGCACGCTGGATAGAACACACACGGAACTGGAGAAACAAATGGCTAAGCTAGCCCTGGTTTATGGATTGCGATTATTGCCCGAAGAAGATTTAGCCGAAGTCCGCGAAGCGACGGTGGTGCTCAAAAACGGAAAAACCGCGCGCGTGGCCATGCACCTGATCGAAGGCACAAAAGAGGAAATCGAATCGACTTTCCACGAATCCATACAGGCATTCTTCGAACTTTATCCCGAGATTTAGACGGCTTCAGCGGTTGCCGAAGTTTTCCGGATCGGCGTTGCGATCGCCGAGATTATCGTTGATAAGAACCGTCGACTGGCCGGTCAGTTCAATCCGCTTCCGGCATTTGTGGCAAGCCACCAGGTCGTCCAGCCGGACCATATAAGAAGACGCCTTCGCAAATTTCTGCCGGTCTTCCGAATCCGCATTGCGCGGCAACTCACGCTTTTTGGTACAAACCTTCCAGCGAATCGAAGCCGTAAACTCATTCCGGCAACTGGGGCACAGCAGCTTCGTCGGCTTGTTCTCTTCTCGTTCCGTGTAAAAGGCTTTATTGTCCATGACTAAGTTGCGGGCGCGCTCACCGCTTCCTCAATTGTAACAAATTCGAGCCCGGCATCGCGCCAGCGCGGGAGCCAATATTCAAGCGCCTTGAGTGTGCGCGTGCGGTCGGCGTTGAGTGCGCGATGTCCGCCATCATGCAGACACAGCACATCGCCGGTGCCGTCTGCCCCTGACGCAAGATTCCTCTGAGCATGCACTGCGATAGGCCGCATCTTGCCGATGAGTTTTTCCAGCGGCCACGGCTTCCAATCGCCCGGAATCTCCGACCACATTGCCGTGCGCATCCCGAGTTGCGCCGCCGTTTTCACAACCCAGGGATTGCGGTAACCATACGGTGGGCGAAACCATTTTGGTGCGAAGCCTGTCGAGGCAACGATCGCGTCCTGAGTCTGCCGCAACTCGTCGTGAATCATAGACGGCGCGAGCCAGAATAAATTGGGATGTGTCAGCGTGTGATTCCCGACCAGGTGGCCGCGCTGCGCCGTTTCTCTGACAAGTTCCGGGCACTCCCGCACGTATCTTCCAATCACGAAGAATGTCGCTCGCGCGTCGTGGCGTGCGAGCAGATCGAGCAGCTGAGGAGCCAGCGCCGGATTCGGGCCGTCATCAAAGGTAATCGCAAGCTTGCGCGGAGAGTTTGTGCCGCAAACGGTCGAGCCAAATATTTGCGCGCGCGCATAAACCGCCGCGTAGCTCACTGCGCCCGCACAAGCCGCAAGCGCCGCACCTACCGGTAAGAAAGGATTCATTGCAGCAATTGTCGCACGCGTGCCATTTTTGCCGCCACTCGGCCCGTCGAGGTAGATCCTCATGCACATAGCTCGCGTGATACACTCCGGCGATTCTGCGCGAAAGGAGTTCACCGATGAAATGTCAGGTGTGTGGCCAGAACTACGGCGTTGCCCACCAGTGCGCCGGAGTGCCGGCCGCTCCGGATGTATCGGACATTCCTGCGCCGCCAAAGCGATTTGCTCTAAGACATTACCTCGGTGAGGCTCTTCGCATCGCCACCTGGAACGACGACGCGATTCGCCGCACGATGAACGATCCGAACGCAATCGTCCACGGCATCATCATCTACATGCTCGTTGTTCCGCTGCAATTGGCCTTGCCCATTTTTCGGTTCTTGGTGTCTGGCCGATTTGAGCATGCCGTGATTATAGCGGCGTCCGTTGCGCTCCTGATATTCGGCGCGGCCGTGCTGGATTTCATGAAGGTCGGGATCTGCCACCTGCTAGCGAAGTGGTTCGCGGGCGGCTCCGGAAGATTTACCCAGCTGCTGGGACCGCTCCTGCTGGGATCGATTGTTTATGCGCTCTTCCCAATTCCGTTTGTCGGTCCGCTCGCCGCTGGCATCGCGTGGATAGCGGTGTTCGCGATGGTTTTCCAGGAAGTCCATGGCGTCGAGCCGCTAACGTCTTATCTTTTAAGCGCCGGCGTTGGCTTGGTGTTTTTCCTGATTCAGCTCTACGCGCTACCGGCGCCGCGCCAATAAGTGAACCCACGCCTCGACTATTATTCCGGCTTGCGGAGTGATTGTAGGTCAATGCCAAGCTGCTGGCATTTCTTATACAGATGGCTGCGCTCGAGGCCGAGCGCGCGTGCCACATTGGTCATGTGAAAATTGTTGCGCCGGATCTCCGCGAGCAGGACTTCCTTTTCAAAGCTTTCCGTTCGCTCCGCCAAAGTGCCCGTTCCATTGATCGAAGCAGGGTGTATTGCTCCCCCAGCCGTGCCAGCGCCCGCCGGCAGCGTCAACTGAACATCTTCCTGCGACACTGCGGCGCCTTCAGAGAGCAACACCAGCCGCTCCACCACATTGCGCAACTCGCGAACATTTCCCGGCCATGAATATTTCTGCAGCTCGGCAATCGCTTCCTCTGAAAACGTTTTTTCTTTCCACCCATTCTGCGCCGCAACCTGTCCCGCGAAATGCCCGACGAGTGGCGCGAAATCTTCCGGCCGTTCCCGCAACGGTGGAAGAACCAGCGGAAAGACGTAGATGCGATGAAAGAGGTCTCGACGGAACGAATTTTGTTTCACAAGGTCTTCGAGATTGCGATGCGTCGCGACAACTACACGCACGTTCACTTTCGTGGGCTTGTCGCCGCCCACACGCTCCACTTCGCCTTCTTCCAGTACGCGCAATAGTTTCGCCTGCATGGCGACAGGCATGTCGCCAATTTCGTCGAGAAACAACGTCCCTCCTTCCGTTTGTTCGAATTTTCCCGTATGACGCGACGCGGCGCCCGTGAACGCGCCTTTTTCGTGTCCGAACAGTTCGGATTCGATGAGTTCCGCGGGTACCGCAGCGCAGTTCAACGTGACGAACGGCGCGTCCTTCCTCAGCGAACGTTCGTGGATCGCCCGTGCTACCAGTTCCTTGCCCGTGCCGGTTTCTCCCAGAATGCACACTCGCGTTTCGCTCGCTGCCACGCGGTCAATCTGTGCCTGAAGCTTTTTCATTGCCGGGCTGTTGCCGACCAGCGTGTGCTTGCCGAGCCGCTTCTTCAGTTCGCGATTTTCGGTTTCGAGGCGCGACAACCGCAGCGCGTTTTCGACCGTGACAAGCAACTTGTCGGTCGAAAGCGGCTTTTCAAGAAAATCCAGCGCGCCGAGCTTTGTCGCACGGACAGCCATCTCGATATTCGCCTGCCCGGAAATTAAAATCAGCGGCGTGCGCACACCCGCGTTGCGAATTTCTTCCAGAAATTCCAGTCCGCTTTTTCCCGGCATTACGACGTCGGAAAAAATCAGATCGAAGCTTTCTGATTTGAGCAGCTCGGTTGCGCGCGCCGCGTTGTCGCAGACTGTCGCTTCGTGCCCCGCCATTCGAAATGCGCGGGAAAGCGACGCCAGGGTGTTTGCATCGTCATCCACCAGCAGGAGATGAGCCTTTTGTGCCATGGAATTTTCGCGCGCGGCGCCGCTCATCCTTCGTTGGCGACCGCGGCCGCCCGCGCGGACTCTTCGCCTTGGGCCTTCTTTTCTTCCAGCACCGGCTTCGTAACGGCGCCCGACCGCCACGGCGGCAGGTCGATGCGAAAAGTTGAGCCGCGGCCCTCTTCGCTGGAAACGGAAATCGTTCCGTGATGGTCGCTCACGATCGATTGCACAATCGCCAGCCCCAACCCCGTGCCTAGCTGCTTCGTCGTGTAGTACGGCGTGAAGAGCCGCGAACATTCTTCCGGCGTCAGACCTTTTCCAGTGTCGCTGATTTCAATTCGTACCTTGCCGTCGCGCTCGGAGGTGCGAAGTTTGAGCGTGCCGCCGGCCGGCATCGCGTCGAGCGCATTGAGAATCAAATTCTGGAACGCTTTGTGAAGCAGGTCGGGATCCGCGTCCACGTCCGGCAACGACTCCGCCAGGAAGAGTTCCGTTCCAACCGGCGGCTTCCCGACGGCGTTGAATTGTGGTTCGAACAGCCGCATCGCATCCCGCAACGCTTCATTCACGCGCACCCGGGTAAATTGCGGCGTGGGCATTTTGGAAAAATCGCTAAAGCGGCCAACGATCGCGTTCAGATTGGTTAGCTCCGCCTTCAGTGTCGCGGTGGATTCGTTGAAGACTTCCTGAAACTGGTCGGAACTCAGTTGCTTCGCGCGCTGCAAATTTTCAACCGTAATTTGCAACGGGAACAGCGGATTGCGCAATTCATGCGCCAGCCGGCGCGCCAATTCGCGCCACGCCGCGACGCGTTCCGCCTGCACCAGCCGTTCTTTCTGCGACGCAAGCGTCCTCGTCATCTCGTTGAACGCGGCCGCCAGTTGGCCCACTTCATCGCGGCCGCGTATGTCAATGTGGCGGTCCCATCGGCCGGAAGCGACGTCACGCGCACCTTCGGCAAGCTCTTCAATCGGGCGTGTGATGCGCCTCGAAATCCACCAGGTAAGAATCAATCCAATCAGGAGAGCAGAAACACCGACAATCCCGGCGATCCAGACAATTTTCTGCGTAAGCAAAACCAACTCACGCCGCGAACTGCCCACTAAAAGCGCTCCCAGCACTTCCCCGCCCCGGCCCGTCAGCGGAATCGAGTGAAACGTCTCGGCGTCCGCGGCATTTCCATTCCAATCGACCGTCTTGATGAGCGGCTTCGCCGATTTGTGAATCTCGTTGATCAGCGGTTCAAGGCGCTCCGGGTTTTGCAGCGTGTCGTTCGAGTCGACCAGTTGCGCCGCGGAAAAATTCGGTTCGAGATTGCGATAGAGCAACGCGCGCATTCCGGCAGGCAAAACCAGCGACGCGAGAAACCGCTTGTCCATTTTCTTCCCGCCGATGACGTAAAGATTCTTTTTCTCGACCGGTAACGCCCGAACCGCAATAAGAGACAAGTCGAAGCCATCCGGCAGTTCTTCTTTCCGCAGGAAAGGCGCCACTTCGTGCCAATCGCTCACCTGCGTAACCCAGTCTTCTTTGTATCCGACGCGCGCGGGATATTGAGCGGATGAAATCAACGTGCCCTGATAGTCCACGAGCTCCACAAAATCGAGACCGTGATCCTGCGCAATTCCGGAAGCATCGCGAAAGAAAATCGATTGGTCGGCATTCGGTTTAGCCAACTCAATCGCGGTACGCAAAGTGATTTCCGAATTGACGATGTTGTCCAGCTGGCGTGCAATCTCTTCGCCGCGCTGCGCATACTCTTTTTGAAATTGCGCAACGAGCGCTTCCGTGCGTTCCCGGTCAATCTCTTCGAACGCCGACCGCGAATAATACGTCACGGCGTAACTCACCGCCGACACCGTCACCAACACGGTCAGCAAAAATACCCAGAAAAGTTTTGTGCGAAAACTCATGGCCGTACTCCCGATGCCGCGGTCACGGCAGGCGATGGGTTTCGGGTCACCGCTGGTTCAGCACCAGCAGGCTCCAGCCAAACGTCCGCAAGACGCCATTCACCCCACGCGCTCGGCTGCCAGTCGCGAACCGTCGGCGCGAGTCCTGCATAGTCCGGTAGTGCCACCAGCGGAATCAATTTTCGTTCCTCCAGAATTTTACGCTCCCAAGCATAGCGCCGATCCGGATCCGCTACGTTGCTTTCCTTCGAATCCTTTGCCAACTCTACTCTCGCAAACTCACGTAATTCCTCGCCGGGCGAAAGCAATGAATATCGCCAAACGAAGAGATGCACGTCCGCCACGTCCGCCGCCCGACTACTTGCGTCACGCGCGCCGGTTTTCAGCAACGGCTGCACCGAAAGGCCGACCTGCCGCGCGTTCACTGCAACCCGCTCCGCGAGCAGCCGCGCCAGATCGCTCAGCGCTTGCGGTTGAACCCGTAACGGAGATGCCCCGCCAGCAACATTCGCCGGCAACGACGCGCGCAACTGTTTCGCGCGCTCGATGTCCATCTCCGCACGGAAAAGAAAAGCATATCCCGACAGCCACTGCGGCAAAAGGGCGGCCGCGGGCTCCCCTTGCTTTTGCAGCAACACCCCGGCCATCGTCGTGCGATCGAGCGAAAGTGCCAGTGCCTCCCGCAACGCAACGTTTTCGGATTGCGGCTGCCCGCTATCGAATCGCAACGCATAAAGCGTAAGTGGCGACGACGCCCAAACCCGCGTATTCGATTGTGCCGCGCGTCGCGCGATGTCCGGCGCAAGTTCCACTAATTCCGCCTTGCCGACTTGCAGATCGAATAACGCGCGCAACGGCGGCACGCCAAGCGACACGTCGACCGCGTCGAGAAACGGTCGTCCCGCCCAACACGACTCATTTGCCGAAAAGCGAAGATGCTGATTAGCCGCGGCTTCACCGACGGGCTTGAAGCCCCTCGACGTATCGTCCAGCGTAAAGGGTCCTGTTCCGATCAAGACGCCATCCGGGATCGCGCGATAAACAAAATATGGGCCGGAGGCAAGTATCTCGAGCAAATCGGGGCGCTGCTCGGCAGATTGAAAAATAACACTGTTCCCGGACGCCGTAGCCTTTAGATCCTCCGGAAGGAGTAGAGCCAGCGCCCCCGCCGCATCCGCCGCCGTCAGCGCAGCGCCATCTGAAAATTTGACGCCCAACCGGATCGTAAATTGCCAACGTCGAAAAGAAGTATCGTGCGTCCACTCGGTCGCGAGCTGAGGAACAAACCGGCCGTAGTTGTCCAGCGCCACCAACCGGTCAAAAACCAACGACGCAATCCGTTCGTTCGTGGCGAAATCGCGCGAGCCGGTTTTCCACGCGCGTGGATCAAGAGTCGACGAACTTGCAAGAAACTCGACGCGCAGTACGCCGCCGGTGCGAGGTTTCGTGGTCGCTTGCGCTCCGGAGATGATTAGAACGAGTGTGACGAGTGGAGCGAGCCTCTTACAGCCCGCACGCCAGCGCAATTCGGTAGACTTCATAATTTCCCGTGGAAAGATTGAACACGACCGCGGTATCGGCACGCAGCGCTTCGCCCGATGAAATTGACAGCACCGGGCCCGGAGTCGCAAGCTCCGCGACGGGCGCTTGCGTCGCAGGCAACGACGGATTCGTCAACTCCAGCCGGTCCGGCACCGTCATGTCCCCGCCATCCGATCGCAGCCACCAAACCTGCGAACTGCACGACGAGCTGAGCAACATTCCTGTGCGCCAAACATCCAAATTTTGCTGGCAGCTCGGCGCGGCCGCATCGCCCAAATTTGCCTGGCATGTTTTTCCGGCCAATACCATCTTCACGCGGTCTGCCTGATCCATGCTGTAATAAAGTTCACCGTGCGGACCGCGCTGCGTCGTCGTCGCATCACCGAGCGGCTTCGATTGCACTTCCTTCCAGCTCCCGCTCCGCTTTTCGTAAACGTTTAAAACATCTTTCTGCAGCACTACCAATCGATCGCTCGCTCCGTCTTCCCCATGCACAAAGATCGCATCCAGAATTCGTTCGCTCTGCTGCCACAGCAACTCTTTCTCCAGCCGCTGCGCGGAAACGCTTCCGCTCTCCGCCGGAATTCCCGCCCGCGGAATCGCTGCGAACAACACCTGCTTTCCGTTGCCGTTTTCCACGTCCGCAGTAAGGACGACCTGCGCCGGCGTTCGTTCCAGGTAAACAGAAACGTCGCAATTCCCCGCCGCCGCAGCCGAATCGCTCTGCGCACCCTGCAGCTCCTCAACAAACATGCCCTTCCACTGTTGCGAGCGCGACTCCGAAACCGCCTTGTGATTATTCCAGTTCACGCAGTTCACTTTATTTTTCGCCAATTCTGCCGAAACGCGATGTGCCAGCTCGCGAACGTGATGCTCGGCGGAATCGCCCCGTGCCATTGCGGTTCCGGCAAAAAAGAAAAATAAAATCGTGAAGAAAATCCGGATTCGGGGTGAGAGACGCGCAGGTAGTTGGGACACGGCAGTGCATGCAAATCATAGCACGCCCGCAAACCGATTCGCGGGGCACGCCGCTCTTCAGCCCTGAAGATGCAACGGCGGCCCCGCTCGGTTCCCCGTGACCGAAGGGGAAAGCCATCTCCCGCAAAATTAACGCTGCGCGATGATTTCCGCATGCGTTGGCACCCAAACAATCGCGTCCGCATCGCCTGCGATCGGCAACAGCCATTCGAACCGTTCCACCGTCACGCGATAGCTCGCTTTCCCATCCGGCGAAGTCCAAACAAACACCGCGCGGTTTTCCGACGCCGGCTCGGCATCCAGCGGCAGTGCATCCAGATCGGCCGAATTGCCGGCAAACGCCGGCGCCACCCGCCGCAGTTCATCCATCGCCACCAGCCGCGCGTCCTTGCACCACTCCTCATGCCCTGCGCTCACCCACCGCTGCAAATTCTCAATCTTGTGCCGATCCAACTCCGGTCTCACGTCAATCCGCCGTTCACCCGCGGAAGCCATCGCCGCCGGAGCGCCAATCGCCAGCACTCCCGCCAACAAAATGCCCGCGATCCGAATCGACATCGACCGCCCGTTTCCCATCGCTGCCTGCTTCTCAAATGTCCCGTTCATGACTTCCTCCCGAATCCTTTTCTTCATCCCTGCTGCGAAACTCGCCGCTTTGCCTGGCGCGCCGGCCGGGTGGCGCAGTGCGCGGCGCTGGCTGCTGAGGTTGATCGCGACCCGGCGAAGCGCGGCGGTGCTTGCCGGATTCTGTTCTGCCGCTTTGCGGTTAAGAATGACCATGGCCTCTCCTTTCCAGCGTCGCGCACCGCGCCACCCACAGGGGTTTTGGCGGGCGCTGTTCGGCGGACATTTCTGCCCGCCGCCATCTCTTACGGCTTCCGGCCGCCGCGCTTTTGCGCGGTCAGTCCGGACGCGGGCGAATCGCCTTCTGCATCTTCTTCACCCGACGTCGATCCCGGTGTTGCGTTGAATGCCGACCGGAACACGTCGTTCGCGAAGAAATTCTTTCCGTCGACCGGCACCATCATGATTTGCAGCTTGTCCGAAAGCCGCTCGGCGATAATTTTCTGAATGAGCATCGGATTCTGCTTCAACACCGCCGCTTCGAATTTCATCCGCTCGGAATCTGCCGCGGCCGTCACACGTATCCGATTTGCCTCCGCGTCGGCAGTTACGCGAATCCGGTTCGCCTCCGCGTCAGCCAAATTCCTCTGCCGCTCAATCTCCGCTTTGCTGTCGATGATCTTCGCTTGCGCCGCCGCTTCCGCGTTTTGCAGCGTCGCTTCCTTCCGCGCCTCGGCTTCCAGCTTTGACTGCTCAATCTGTTTCTGCTTCAACGGCAGCGTGTATTGCATCGCATCCGACTGCGCCTTCGCTTGCAGTACCTGCACCGCCGCTTGCGCCTCCGCCTGCTTCACGTCGCGAGACTTCTGCGCCTCCGCCTCCAGCTCCGCAATCTTCACTTCCTTCTGTTTAATCTGAGTCACCGTCTCCAGCTGTTCGTTCTGCTGCTCTTTCAACAACAATCCCTCCAGCCCCTTCGCGTATTCTGCGGGCAGCAAAATGTCCCGCAGCAGAACTTCACGCACCACAATTCCGTCTGACGCCAGCCGCGTCTTGATCTGTTCGGCTGCTTTCGTCCGCAGCTCTTCCCTCTTCAGCGCAAAAATTTCTCTTGTCTCGTAGGTCGGCGCCAGTTGCCGGTAAATCGTCAACACCACCGGCGCTACAACTTCTTGTCCGACCGGTTGTGGCAAATTCGAATGAATCGTTGTCAGCTTCGAAGGGTCCAGCCGGTACCGCACGCTCACCGCCACGCCAATCACCAGTCCTTCGCGCGCTTGCACCGTCAGTTGTTCGCTTCCTGGCTTTGGCGGAAAACCCGACGACGTCGTGTACGTCTGCTCGCGCGTGTCATACAGCGCCACGCTATCGATAAGCGGCGTGACCAGATGCACTCCGGGATACAGCGTGCCCGGCCGCACTCCCCAAATCTGGCTCAGCCGGACGCCGGCCGATCCATCGGGAACGACGGCGATGCCGTCCGAGATCAGCAGCGGCAATACGGCGAGTCCCGCGAGCTGCAGTGCGCGCTGCCAGCGCACCCGGCCGAAAGGGCGTGGCACGAGCGTCGTCGCGCTCAGTGCTCCCTCCGTAGATTCCGTCTTCCACCGCAGCAACCGCCTCAATTGCGCGGCCACCACCACGTCGTAAACAACCAGCGCGCCCGCACTTCCAAACAACCCTATCCCCAGAATCACCAGCAACAGCTTCAGTACGTTCATCGCAACACTCCTTCTTCTCCCCGCCTAATCGGGAAGCTCCGGGGCGCGGCAGCGAGGCAAACCGCCTTGCTCGCTTGCGGCGTTGGCCGGAGAAAACCCTTCCTACCGCCGCACCGCAGCTGGCCCGAGGTGCCGCACCAGTTCCCGTGTGCCTTGTACGAGCTCCGAACCAAACGTGGGTTTTGGCTTCGCCGCTGTCGCTGGACGCATCAGTTGAAACATCGCTCGCAGTAACAGCCAATCCAGAAGAACCGCGGCGGCAGCCGCAAAAAGTGTGGTGAGTACAAGCCCTAGAAAGTGCGCGACGGCGATCATGTGTGCCTCCCGTGTTACGCCAAACGGAATGGCACGCCCGCACCCAAACATAACCTATTGAAAATAGGACCTTTACATTGAAGAAAAAACTAGAAACTGTGGTCCGGTTCGCACGCCGTGTCACGGAGGACACGGGCTTGCGCGATGGGCACTTATGTCTCTATCCGATTGTCCAACGGTTGAAAGGATCGGCGTCTTGGTTTTGAGAGTACTGAAAGGACCCGGCTTAGCATTTCTCGCGCTCCTAGCGTTTTTCTGGCTCGCGACCGCCGTAAACATGGCGTTCGGCTTCTTAGACAGGAGCATGGCATGCGCTGGTCCGTCATTGTTCCAGCTTCTCCGTCGACGAGAACGGAAATCTCGTGATCCGGTCACACTCGCCGGCCTTCTCGTATGGCGTTCTCGCGATGCTGACTGCAATTTTCGTGTTTATTTGCAAGAGCACCCTGCAGGCGATGCTCTCGTCACGGAAACGGGGATTTCAGACAAGATTTAACGACCCCAGCTAGTTTCCGTGCTTCCCAAGTTTGCGCTTTCGCCGCTCTCGTCACCTTCGGTGTACCTGCCGGGCCTTCGTTCCTTTACTCTCAACTCGTGTTCCCCTCTTGGAATCCCGCTCAACCTGAAATTTCCGACCTGGTCGTTCAGCACGACCCGAAAACGCTCGAGCGTTTGCCCGTCAACAAACTGGAAATTCTGATGATTTTCGAACGCTTCCAAAACAAAAAGGCGTTGCGTGCAGTTGAGCGCATTCCCGCCAAAGAGGGTTTCCTCGATCCCGTCGCAGTTGACCGATTGATGCTCACCGTCCACTGGGAAATGCAGCGGCTTGCCGAGGAGTTCTACCACGGGCGCCGCGTGCTGAAGCTCCTGCGCGCCACGATCGCCGCGATGCGTTCCAGCGGACACGCTGGTCCCATCCGCATCGTCGACGTCGGCTGCGGTATTGGCTACACCATTCGCTGGCTCGCCGCTCGCACCAGCTTGCCGCAGGAAGGCGTCGAACTCACCGGCGTCGATCTAAATTCCACGCTCATCCGCGAAGCCACCCGCCTCGCTTCCATCGAATCTCTTCCCTGCCGCTTTTTTCATGGCGACGCTTTTTCCGCGGATCTCCGCGGTCAGATCTATATCTCCACCGGAGTCCTTCATCATTTCCGTGGCGACGGCCTGGTCGCCTTTCTTCGCCGTCACAACGGCGAAACCACACAAGCTTTTGTTCACTACGACTTTCAGCCCTGGGCGCTCGCGCCCGTCGGCTCCTGGTTCTTCCACGTCATTCGCATGCGTACCGCCCTTGCCCGCCATGACGGCGTCCTCTCCACCGCACGCGCATACAACGCAAAAACGCTGCTCTCCGCCGCACGTGCCGCCGTCCCCGAACTCACCGCCGGTATCTATGGCGCCAAAATCTGGAACACTCCGGCGCCTCGCGTGTTTCACGCACTCGTCGGCTTCCGTCCGGCCCTCGTCCCGCAGTTAAAACAATCGCTCGGACGCATGCTCGGGGAGTTGCCATGACTCTTCTTCTACTTTTTCTCCTCGCTTCGCTCGATGGTGCACTCTGCGGGTGCCGGACCTCCATGGGACGATGCCCGTTGATCCACAAAAGGAACTACTACGTGATGGGTGTGTTGCGCGGAGTTTTCGCCACCCAAATCGTCAGCGGCTTTTCCTTGATCTGTTTGCTGCTCGTGGTCGCGTTCTCGCGAAACCCTCAGCTACTCCGCGCGGACTTGGTCGAATCTGCAAGGCGCATGCTCTTTATCTTTCTTCCTTACGCTGCGCTCGTGCTGACCAATATCGCGCTTCGCATCATTCCTTCGACCGACCTCCGCAGCGCCACCAGCGTCTTTTTTCTCGGCCCGCTCACCGGCATCCGCCCGTTCGTGATGATCGCTGGCGTGCTCGCCGGCATCTGGCGCGCGCAACTCCACGAAACCATCCTTCTCGGACTTTTCGTACTTGCTCTCATGCTCTCGGTCGAGTACGCCCTCAATTCCTATTGCAACCGCCTCCAGCAACGCCAAATCCAATCACTCGTCTAGTGCCGCTTCCGCCACCGCGCACGCCGTTCCGCGCCCCTTCTCAGTCGGCTCGACACGCAAGCTTCGACGGTCGGCCTTCCGCCGTAATTGGCATCTTGCGCGTTCCCCTGTACCTTAGAAATAGGAGCTTTGTCTCCGACTTAAATCGTGATGCCCACTCGTCCAGGATTCCGCATCGTCACCATCGCCGGCATCCCCATCTACGTGCACCCCACGTGGCTTGTCATCTTCGTCCTCATCACGTGGACTCTCGTCGGTCAATTCTCGATCGAGCATCCGAATTGGTCCGCGGAAAAACACTGGATCGTCGGCATACTGACGAGCCTCCTTTTCTTCGCTTCCGTCATATTTCACGAAATGTCACATAGCGTCGTGGCGCAGCATTACAAAATCAAAGTTGTGTCGATTACGCTTTTTATTTTCGGGGGCGTCGCTCGCATCGAACGCGAACCGTCGAAAGCTGTTCAGGAATTCAACATCGCGGTCGCGGGTCCGCTCGCAAGCCTTTTCCTGTACGGAGCTTTCTTTGGCCTTTCAAGAGTTTTTCCCTACAGCGAGACTCTCGGTGCACTGGCGAAGTGGCTTTCCTTCATAAATATTCGCTTGGCGCTCTTCAACCTTCTGCCCGGTTTTCCGCTCGACGGAGGCCGAATATTTCGCGCGATCGCCTGGGGCGTTACCAGGAACTTTTCGAGGGCGACACGAATCGCGGGCGCCAGCGGAAAAATTGTCGCCTACGCCATGATTCTCGCCGGAGCCTGGATCTCACTCGCCGGTAAGATATCCCTCGGCCCGCGGATCGAAATACGAGGCGATTGGGTCTCCGGTCTCTGGACCGCATTCATCGGCTGGTTCATTTTGAACGCCGCCCAGGAAAGCGTCGCCCAGGTTGAAGTCCGGGAAACTCTCTCCGGCCTTCGCGCGCAGGACGTCATGAGTCACGAAGTTCCAACGTTCCCCGGCGGAGACACGCTGGAAGACTACGCCGCGGAAGTGCTCCGCACCGGCCGCCGCTTCCATCTCGTTCTTACCGATGACCGCCTCACCGGAATGATGAATGTCCACGCGCTAAATAGCGTCCCGCAGGAAGACTGGGCCGGCACTTCCGTTCAGGGCGTCATGGTGCCGCGCGAAAATATTTTGTGGGCGCGTCCGGAAGAGCCGCTCCTCGGGTTGCTCGAGCGCCTGCTCGCCAACGAAGTCAATCAGATGCCCGTCGTCAGCGAGACCGGAGAAGGTGACGACACAAGCATGCACATCATCGGCATGGTCACGCGTGATTCGATTCTTCGCGTGATTCAGACGCGCAGCGAAGTCGGCGCCGAATCCGTGCGCGGGAAATAATCCCGCCGCCGTCAGCGCGCTTCCAAAGTCGCTCGGATGCCTTGTTGCGGCCGCAGTGTAATCGAAGCCAGCGGCTTTACCGGATGCCCTTCGACTAATTTGAATCGAAATTTCTGCGCAATCGTCGCAAGGATTAAAGTTGCTTCCATCAACGCAAATGAATTCCCGATGCACTGTCTCGGCCCGCCGCCGAACGGAAAGTACGCAAACCGCGGCAGGCGCTTCGCCAGATCCCCTTCCCAACGCTCTGGAAGAAATCGCTCCGGCTCGTCAAACCACCGCGCATCGCGGTGCACCACCCACTGCGCGCACGCCACGCCGTTTCCCGGCACCAGCTTGTACCCCGCCACCTCCACCTCTTCCTTCACCAGCCGCGCCATACCCCATGCCGGTGGGTACAACCGCATAGACTCCGTCAAAATATTCGCCGCGTACGTCAGCTTCGGCATGTCTTCAACATTCGGCGCGCGTCCGTTCAGCACGCCGGCTAATTCGTCAAAAAACTTTTTCTCGGCTGCAGGATTTTGCGCGAGCAGCCAGATTGTCCACGAGAGCGCGTTCGCCGTGGTTTCGTGGCCGGCGAGAAAAAGCGTTATCGTTTCGTCGCGCAGTTGCTTATCCGTCATTCGCGAGCCGTCTTCGTCCCGCACCGCAAGCAACATCGAAAGCAGATCGCCGGTGTCGCTCGCTTCGGCGCGCTTCTGCGCGATGATGCGGCCAATAATTTTTTCGATGCGACGGATGCCCATGCGGGCGCGCAAATTTCGCGGAGTCGGAACCCAAAGAGGAATCAAAATGGATTTGCCAAAATCGGCGGCGAGTTTCAGCAAAACTTCCATCGTCTCTCCGACCTCTTTCGCGTCGCGCGTCAGCTCTGCGTTGAACAGCGTTTTTCCCACGATTTGCAGCGTGATCTCCATCATGTCTTCGTGGATGTCGCGCACCTCCCCGCTCTTCCATCCGCGCATCGCGCGTTCGGCGTATTCGACCATCGTTGTGCCGTACGCCGCGATCCGCGCGCGGTGGAACGCCGGCTGCGCCAACCGCCGCTGCCTCAGCCAGAAATCTCCTTCGCTTGTGAGTAGCCCCTCGCCGAACAGGCGCATGTTCGCTTTCATCACGCGGCCTTTTTCAAATTTGCGCGCCTTGTTGACGAGCACGTCTTCAATGTCATCGGGATGGTTGATAAACAGCGTGCGGAAATTGAGCAACCTCAATTGCGAGACGTCGCCGTAGTCGCGCGCGATCTTGGTAAAAAACGCGAGCGGGTCGCGCCGCCGGTCGCCAAATAAAAACGCAAACGTGCTTCCGCCCGGGCCGGGCGGAAGAGAATTTTTCCTAGGTTCGGGCATGCTTGGATGCTATGGGTTCGGGAGCAAAGGAGCAAAGAACAAAATTTCGATGCGTATTACGCTTCGCGCGCCCGCAAGGCGCAGACCCGAAAAGCGGAGTTTTTCATGTCCACGGCAATTTTGGAAAACCCAAGCGAAGTCAGGCGCGCGGATGCGGCCGCGGGAGCAAGCGGAACGAAGGTGCTTTTGATATGGCCGAAACGCTGTAGCCAGCCGTCGCCGACTTCTACCGCAAGGAACGCTCCGCCTGGCTGCAGGACGCGATGAATCTCGACGAACGCTTTTTCTTGCTGCTCTTTTGATTTCAAATGATGCAGAACCAGCACAGCGACTACGGAAGAAAACGCTCCGTCGGGAAACGGAAGAGATGCCGCATCGCCTTGCAAAACGCAGACATTGGTATTGGAAAAGCGAGCGCCGAGCTTCGCGGCAAAACGATGATCGTATTCGAGACTCGTGACGCGGGCGGAGCGGCGGCGAAGTTCTCCCGTGGTTGCGCCGGGGCCAGCGCCGAGTTCCAGCACATTGTCGCCGAGTTTGTAGCCCGCAAGCAACCAGGGAAGAATCTGCCGTTCTGTAATCTTGCGCCAAATTGCCGAGCCGCAAAACCAGTTTTCAAATCGATTCATTTTTCTTCGACGAGTTCCTAGACCAATGTACTGCGGACGGAACGATTAACGAAGCAGTTCGTGAATCCTGCGCAGCGCGGCGGCGAATTGGTCGGCGTTGTAGGACGAGGGCAATTCGAGTTGCTGGAACAATCCGTTGATCGCGGCGCGGACTTCGGCCGCGTTTGCGGGCTTCGCTTCTTTGCTGTACGCGATGTAGAGAGAATCGAGTGCCATCGCCGCTTGCTCGGCCGCGCGTTCATCTGCCACCGAAATCGCATCGGCATCATCGGTGATTCGCTGCATCGCGCGTAGAGCCAGCGCGGAATCGTACTGCATTCCCGCCAAGCGGTCCGCGAATCGCTGCGCGATTGGCGCGGCTGCAGTCGCGGCGGACACGACGGCGTTGCGATCTGGATTCAGCTTGCTCATTTCCGCCGACACCGCGCTCAACTGCTTTTCCAATTCCTGTGCCGACGCTTTGTCCACTTGCTCGGCCATCAAGCGAAAGACGGCGAAGCGCGAAGCGTTCCACGCGGGATCGCCCGGTCTGCGGTCGCTGTATTCGTGCTTTTGTCGCCAACTGTCGGCAGCAGGGCCGAGCGAATGGTGACAGGCAAAACAGGAAAGTTCTGCGTATTCGGGCCAAACATCTTTTTTGTCGTAGCGCTCGCCTTTCGCGCGCCAAGTGAGGCGCTCCATCGCGGCGCGCAATTGTACGGCCTGGCCGGCGCTCCAATCGCGGACGCCGACCCACGCGGGATCTTCCATGGGTTTGCCGGGTTCGGATTCGAGCGGCTGCTTCCAATGGCGGGGCATGACGGCGGAAAAGGAATCAAGCTCGAAGTAGAGATCGGGATGGCCCGCAGCGATCATTTCGTGGTCGACGAATTTGTCTTTGGTACCGAGGTGGCACTCCAAACATTTTTCGGCGCGGTGAATTACGTTTCTCGTTTCGGTCATTCCCGACTGAACGGATTTTTCGTGAGGCCAACCGGTTGTGGTGTGCTGACCGAGCCAGCCGGAAGCGGGGCCGTGACAGTTTTCGCAGGAAACGCCTTCGGCGATTTCAAATTTCCGGCCTTGCTGCTCGACTTTGGTATATAGGGCGTGACAGATGAGACATTTGGGAGAATCTTCGGCTTTGGCGCCCAATTTCAAAATGCGGGCCATGCGTTCGCCGACATCGCCAGTGAGGGCTTGATAGGCGCGACTGTGTTTATCTTTCAAAATCCAAGTGGAATATTCGGTTTGCAGGATCCGGCTGCCGGCAATTGGTTTCACGCTGCCGTGGCAACTTGTCGCGGCGCAGGAGCCAGGACCGATGTACTTCATTCCCTCGGCGGCGACGGTCTTCGTATCCGCGTGCAGCGTGCCACAGAAAATCGCCAGCAGAGGAAAACAAGCTGCAGCAACAAAGTGTGTTCTGGAAAGTGTGCGCATCCGTCTAGTTGAAAATGGCCTCTCTGCTTATATCTTTGCCTCGCTGCCAAGTCAACGACCGGCTGGAGAGAAAATTGCCATCCGGGCGGTCTACACAGCCGGTTCATATACCTGGCTCCCAATTCGCGGGCTACGCGCCGAACCGGCGAACGAGAGGACCGCTTCGCAACACATTTGTCCGTTTCACAACATTTCGGAGGACAGGGCCAGCATCGGTAATTAGGATTCTCGCTGCAGGACCATTCTGCGCAAGGCAGAAGAGCTAGAACCGATACGTTCAGGGGGGCTAAATGCTAAGTCGCATTTTTCAGCTGCTGCTGGTTGCATGTCTGGTTGCGGGGACGGCCAGGGCAGCGAACGATCCTTTCGTGGGCAAGTGGAAAGTAAACCCAGCCAAAAGCAAACTCACCGACACAATGAAGGTCGAGGCGGTGGGCGCAAACAAGTACGCCATCACTTTTGCGCCCGGCGCAGTGGACACAATCGTAGCCGATGGGAGCGACCAGCCAGCGCTGCGCGGAACGACCTTTTCCATCGCGGTGGAAGGACCCAACAACTGGACGGTTATCCGGAAAAAGGAAGGGCGCACTCTCATCATGGCAAAATGGACGCTTTCCGGAGACGGCAAGACGCTCACCGACGCTTACACGGAATACGGGGACAAAGGCCCGACATTGAGCGTGCATTACGTGTACCAACGGACAGCGGGGACTTTGGGTTTCACAGGCACATGGGAAAGCACTAGCGAAGAGGTGAAGCCGGACATTGAACTTCAGGTCCAGCCATACGAAGGCGATGGCCTGTCATTTAATAGTGCCGCGGCGGGAGTGAATCAGAGCATCAAATTCGATGGAAAGGACTATCCGGACGTGAGCCGGAATATGGATCCCGGATCGACATTTTCGGGCCGGCGCGTCGACGAGCGAACTCTGGAAATTACAGAGAAATTCCAAGGCAAAATTACGGACAACCGGCAAATCGAACTTTCAAAAGATCTCAAGACCTTGACGATTGCCATACGCATGGCAGGAGAAAGGAAGCCCAAGAATATTCTAGTGTTTGAGCGGGAATAGCCGAGCGAGCCCGCTGCAGATGACTCGCGACTCGGGCAGGGTGTCGGCATGAAGCATTTCCGACGGCGTCCTTTCCGTGTTCTATAATTTCGCGATGAAGAATCGGTGGGCTCCGTGGATCGCAGCGATCCCGATGTGGAGCGCTCTCGGATTGCTGTTTGCCTTGCCGGGACTTTCGTCTGGCAATTGGAGAGGTGCGCTGCTTGGCTCTCTTGCGCAGTGGTGGTGCTGGGGCTTGGTCACACCGCTTATCTTCTCGACCGATGCGCGGCTTCCGTTCAAACAGAACGAGCTGGGTAAGCGCATTCTCGCGCACTTGCCGGTAAGTGTGGTTCTTACGATCCTCTACTTCTACGTGCTCGTCGCGATGCGCGCCTTATTCGGCCTATCGCGCTGGAGTATGCTGGCGGATATACATTTTCTTCCGACTGTGTTCCGTGAAGGCTTTCTGTGGAGTTGGATTGTCTACTGGGTCATTTTCGGCGTGCTGCAGACTTTTCGATACTACCAACACTATCTCGCCAGTGAACTGCGGCTAGAGCAGATGGAGCGCAGCTTTTCGCAAGCGCGACTGAACGCGCTGCGGATGCAGCTGGACCCACATTTCCTGTTCAATGCGCTCAACACGATCTCGGCTCAGGTCGAACGCAGTCCGCGGCTGGCGCGCAACATGATCGAGCACCTGGGCGATCTGCTTCGCTTGTCGCTGGATGCGCGGGACAGACAAGAGATTCCCCTGACGGAGGAACTCGCTTTTCTTGAGCACTACGTCGCGATTCAAAAGATCCGTTTCGCAGAACATTTGCGGATCGAGATAGAAGTCAGCGCCGAAGTGAAGTACGCGCTTGTACCCTGCCTCACGCTGCAGCCGCTCGTTGAAAACGCCATTCGTCACGGCATTTCACGGCGCGCCTCGGGCGGCATGGTAAAGGTGACCGCCACAGAGAGCGGCGCGAACCAGGTAGAGATCCGGGTAACCGATGACGGCGTTGGATTGCCACCAGGCTGGACACTTGAAACATCATCTGGCATGGGACTGGCCGTCACGCGCGAACGCATCGTTGGTCTCCACCCCAATGGCAGTAGCCGCTTCTCTGTCCGGCCGCGCACCGGAGGTGGAACAGAAGTGGAGATATCGTTGCCGCTACGATTCGCAGGAGAGCCATCCAGTGGCCCAACCGGCTGAACGGATCCACGTTCTGGTGGTCGATGATGAAGCGCCGGCGCGCCAGCGCGTGATCGATTTGCTCAAAAAGGATCCGCAGATCGGAAGCGTACTGGAAGCGGCAAACGGAAGGGCTGCCGTAGATATCATCCGGCGTGAAGCGCTGGACATTGTCCTTCTCGATGTGCAAATGCCCGAGCTGGACGGTCTGCAGGTAATTGAGGCCATTGGCGCAGAGGCGATGCCGCTCACTATATTTGTCACCGCTTACGACAAACATGCGATCCGCGCCTTCGAGGCAAATGCACTCGATTATCTGCTGAAACCGTTCAGCGATGAGCGGTGGGAAGCCGCGCTTTCCCGCGCCAAGAGTCGCTGTAACGAGCTCAGGGTCCGGGAATTTGGCCGTAGCGTCTTGCGCCTGCTCGCCACACGATCGGGGCCCGGCCGCCATCTTGACCGGCTGGTCGTAAAAGGCGGCGGAACGACGCGATTCATTCGGGTAGCCGACATCGACTGGATTGAAGGCGCAGGAGTTTATCTGACCCTGCATGTCGCCGGCAAGGAGTTGCTCTACCGGTCCACGCTTAACGAGCTAGCCGAGCATCTTGATCCTTTGCTATTTATCCGCGTTCATCGATCCTCGATCGTTAACATAGACAGCGTCGTTGAGCTTCAGCCCATGTCTCACGGTGAGTTCGAGCTCGTACTGAAGGGCGGGCAACGTCTGCGCGTTAGCAGAACCTATCGCACACAGATTGAGAAGCGGCTGGGCCAATCCTTGTGACGAGGGAGCATTAGCGCAGCGCAAACGATTGCGGCAACTAAGTAACCCGGGAGAAATCCGGAAACAGTCCTGAACTGCTTGCAACCTAGCCTTTGGTGTCTGGAACCTTAGCCTGCCACAATTCGATCGGATTTCCCTCAGGGTCATGCACGCGTGCGAACCGGCCGTTCGGATAAGACTGCGGGTCCATCTTGACCTCGATTCCCGCGGCTCGTAGCTGGGCCGCCATTTTGTCGAGATCCCGGACGCGGAAGTTCAACATCCAGACCTTCTGGGTATCCCCGAAATAGTCGCTCGTCTCCTTGAATGGAGCGAAAGCGGTGGGTCCGGCCTCTTGCTGCCAAGGGGATTCCCCGTAGCTCGTTGGTATGAGCGAGACTCCCAGGTGTTGCTGGTACCAAAGTCCCAGCGCTTTCGGATCTTTGGCTCGGAAGAAGAATCCTCCGATTCCAGTCACTTTTTCCATATCCGTTCCCCCAGCGATCCCATCGCGAACAGCGCCGCCTGAAGGGGAAGGAGAGAGCTCTGGCGGTACGGCTGTCTCCGCCGCTAAGCTGAGTTGGTCCCGTTCCAAGATGAAGCTCGACCCGAAAGCAAATGACAGGGTTCGAAGCAGTTGGCGTCTTTGAAAATGCATCCCATCCTCCTTATCGAGAAGTGCGCGAATCGGTCTACGATTGTGCTTCGCGCGGCATGGCGCCGGCGAGCAGAAGAACGGTGCCGCAAAACATCAGTGTATCGCCCAGGTAATTGAGGCCATTGTCGAGGCTGGCGCGTTCTACGGCGGCGATCGGCACGTAAACGACCAACACCAGGAAGAGCACGGTCAAGCCCAGCCACGTCGCTGCCACGCGAGTCTGCTTGCCAATGAATAACAGGATTCCCGCGATTGCATAAACCACGGCCGCGACGTAGGTCCAAATGGCGTGCCCGTAGACGTATTGAGGAGTCAGCGGTTCGAGCGGAACGCCCGGAACGTGAGCGCCGCGCAGGAATTGCTCGAAGCTGTAGAACAGCACGGGAATGGCGACGAAGTATCGCGCAATTGTCGCGAGGACGTGCTTGCCGCGTTCGCGCGACTGCGCAGTGAAACCAGCTGCCAGCGCCAGAGGGCCGCCGCTGAAAGATAATTCCCGAAGGAGCAGCGTCAGCGCAATCTGATTTCGCGGATGGCGCGCCCAGGCCGGCGCGTCCATCAGAAGCACGAAAAGGAAAAACGTCAGGGCGAGTAGGCTCGCGGACAGTCGCGCCTGAATTCCCGTCACCAGGCTCAACGCGGCGGCGATAAAGCAAGCGCCGACGAAATACGCCCAAAACAGATGCCAGGGAATCCACTGCGGCACGATCGAGGCGATGGCCGCCGTCAACGTGAAATGTTCCGTGCCGAAGGCCGCGAGGGGCGCCGCGTAGAAGAGCGGCCCGAACAGAATCAGCTTGTCGAGTCCTCGAGCCTTTTGCCAACCCCCGCGAAGGAAAATCGCCACCAGCCCGATGGCAAGAACCACTCCACCGACAGAGTAGGACCAAATCACCGTGCTGGGGATAGCGAGGAGAACGATGGCTGCCGACCAGTTCACTAGATTGTCGCTCACGGCGATTCCTTTCCGCCCCGTTTGCGCGCTAAACCACTACTTCGATTTTGTTCTGCGCACTCAGCGGCGGAGTCTATCACGGAGGGCGTCAGGCCAGAGTTGGTGCATCTGTACAAGCATAAGTCCCAACAATGTGGGCAATACAATTCTCCGCCGGGGTCACCTAACCTAAAAGATTAGCTGGCTTTGTTAATCTCTTGAGGGTATGTTAAGAGCGTCAATACACACCTACCGCCAAGCCGGGTTGGCCACGGCACCTTGTGCATAAGACGACGCAAAAGCTGAAACGACCCTTCGATTTTTCATCCCACAACGTGGACAAGCTACGGAGAGCGTATTGCCCATCACAGGAGGCGGCACTATGCAGGAAACTGTCACCTTTAATGGAATAATCATCGGCGAGGGCCAGCGAATGGAGTGCGAGGTTCGAGCAACCAGGACCACGCTGGTCGGAGACCCACCGGTGATTTCTGGTTACTGGATTGTGGAATCTGACGTAACGGATGTATTGCCGGATGGCAATTACGAATTACTGGTAAACCGCGAAAGAAGTCGATTCAAGCGGGACGCCGGACGGTTCATCTCGCGCCCATATTAGTTGCTCTCAGAGGGTGACCATTTGAACGACGTTCTAACTGGTTTTGCATAGGCGGCAAGGGCGTTTGTCAGGCGCTAGTAGAGACCGCGGCACTCCGCGTTCGCGCGGGCAAGATTCGCCGGCGGCGGCACGGCGGCTCAGGCTATTATTGTGAACCGTGACTGAATTTCCAGACGTGCCCGTCCCACCTTCCCCGCCTTCCCCACCCATCGCGACGCCGCGACGGAAGAGCTTCCTCAGATTCATTATTCGATGGGTTGTTATTGGCGTGTCGGTTCTTTGGTCGCTTGCCGCGCTGATGCTTTTGGCCGCGCGGTGGATCGACCCACCGACAACCGTGGTGCACATGCAGCGGCGAATGCAGGCCTGGATTCACCACAAGCCTTATCACGAACGCTACAAATTCATTCCGCTCGGCCAAATCTCGAGCGATCTGCAGCACGCCGTGATTGCCGCCGAGGACGGGCGCTTCTACCAGCACCATGGATTCGATTGGCAAGAGATCCAAATCGCCGCGGAAGAAGATCTGGAGGGCGATCGCACTCGCGGCGCTTCCACGATCACGCAGCAGCTCGTAAAGAACCTGTTCTTCGGAACGGGCCGCTCTTTTCTCCGCAAGGGCGCAGAGGCCACGCTGGTGCCGGTGGCCGAATTCGTCCTCGGCAAACGGCGCATTCTGGAGATATACCTCAACGTAGTCGAATGGGGCCCGGGAATTTACGGTGCTGAGTCGGCGTGCCGCTACTACGATGAAAGCGGTGCACGGAATATCAGCCGGCAACAAGCGGCCCGCCTCGCGGCGATTTTGCCAGCTCCCCTGAGGCGACGACCCGAGCGCATGAACAATTACAGCGAAACCATCCTAAGGCGGATGGGCCAAATAGGGTGGTAAACGAGGCGAACATTCGGCAATCCGGCGGTTTTGCTACTCCCGGGCCGGGTTCTTGTTCACTTGCCGCGAGCCGCTATTTACACGCAACGATTAGCCCGTTACTATCTGCAAGACTTTTCACTCCACTTTGCGAACCGCGTTTTTTGCTCTTCCCGCGGGACGCTTTTTGCGCGAGACGGGCGCCTTGATCTTCGACGATCTGCGGGCCATCCAGCTACGCCACGGTTTTCTGCCGAAGGCGGAGCTTGAATCGTTGTCTGCGCGAACGCAGACGCCACTTTATCAACTTCACAGCGTTGCGAGCTTCTATCCGCATTTTCATCTTGTGCCGCCGCCGCGTGCGGAGATACGCGTTTGCGCAGACATGAGCTGCCATTTGAACGGTGCGTGCGAATTGCGAGCGGAGCTGGAGACGCGATTTGCCGGAAGTTCGAAAAGCGACGTGGAGATTCGTGATGTTTCATGTCTCGGGCGATGCGATCATGCGCCGGCTGTTTCGATTAACGACCGGATTTTTACGAATGTGACTGCCGAGAATGCGGAAGCGCTGGCGCGCGCGGCGATTCGCGGGGACGAATTGCACGAGGATCATCCGCCGGCGCAAAGAGTGGAATGCGCGTCCGATCCTTACGACGGGCCAGAGAAATATCGCGTCCTGCGGCAGCTGATTATCGGCAAGGATTACGACGAGGTGTTGGCAACGCTGAAGGAATCGGAGCTGCGCGGGATGGGCGGCGCGGGATTTCCCACTTCGATGAAGTGGGATTTGGTGCGCAAGCAGCCGGTGGCGGAGAAATATATTGTTTGCAATGCCGATGAAAGCGAGCCGGGGACGATCAAAGACAGATTTATCATGACGCACCTGCCGCACCTGGTGATTGAGGGCATGGCGATTGCGGGGCTCGTGACGGGCGCAAAACACGGCATCCTTTATATCCGGCATGAATATCATTTGCAGGAAGAGATTCTTGGGGAAGAGATTCGACGGTGTTATCGCGCGGGGTTGCTCGGCAAGAATTTAATGGGCAGCGGACTCGATTTTGATTTAAGGGTGTTTGTAAGTCCGGGCGGATATATTTGCGGAGAAGAGAGCGCGTTGATCGAGGCGATTGAGGGACACCGCGCAGAGCCACGGAATAAGCCGCCATTCCCGGGTGTGAACGGACTGTATCAGAAGCCGACGGTGATCAATAACGTGGAGACTTTTCTGAATGCGCCGCAGATTCTGGCGCGCGGGATCGATTGGTACAAGTCGGCGGGACAAGGCGGATCGCGCGGACTGAAATTCGTTGGCGTAAGCGGACATTGCGCGAAGCCGGGGATTTACGAAGTGCCGATGGGCATTCCGATGCGCGAAGTGCTTTTTAATTATGCGGGCGGAGTGCGCGGCGGGCGGCAGTTGAAGGCTTTCGCACCTTCAGGGCCGTCGTCGGGATACTTGCCGGCTGCCATGGTGGACGTGCGGCTGGATTTCAAGGCTCTTGCCGAAGCGGGATCGATGCTCGGGTCGGGCGCGATTGTGGTTTGCGATGACACGACTTGTATGTTGGATATGGCGCTCAATGCAGTGCGCTTTTACCGAAATGAATCGTGCGGGAAATGTGTGCCTTGCCGGGTGGGTTCGCAGAAGATGGTGGATTTGCTGACACGATGGTCGCAAGGAGCGGTGCAGGAGCAACAGTATCGCGCGGATTTGGGACTGCTGGATGAATTGTCCCACGCGATGGCGCAAGCTTCGATTTGCGGGCTTGGGCAGATTGTGCCGGCACCGATTCAATCGGTGCTGAAACATTTTCGATCGGAGGTGGACGCACACGTTTTGCGCGGACAATGTCCGAGCGGAATCTGCAAGAGCGCCGCGGCACGAGCGGGTGAAGCAAACCGAGTGGGAATTAGACCCTGACGAATGACAACGCCAACTATACCTCCGGGACTGGTGGACATCACGATTGACGGCGCGGCGATTCGCGTGCCGGCGGGAACGACTGTTTTTGATGCGGCGCGGATGAATGGCGTCTCGATTCCTACGCTTTGCCATTTGCAGAATGAAACACCCGTTGGCGTTTGCCGATTGTGTCTCGTGGATACCGGCGCGCGGGTCTTGTCGGCAGCGTGTGTACGGCCGGTCGAACCGGGAATGAAGGTTTCGACGAATACAGAAAAAGTTTTGAGTGCGCGAAAGACGCTGCTGGAACTCTTGATGGCGGACCATCCTTCGCCGTGTGCGCGACAGAAGAATTCCGGCGATTGTGAACTGGAAACGTTGGCACAGGCGGCAGGGATAAAAGAGCCGCGATTCGCTAAGCGGACCGTGGCGCGCGGACATGACGATTCTTCGCTGAGCATCGCGGTGGACCACGATGCGTGCATTTTGTGCGACCGGTGTATACGCGGGTGCGACGAAGTGCGGACAAATTTTGTACTGGGCCGCATGGGGAAGGGTTATTCCACGGGCATCGCGTTCGATCTGAACTCTCCGATGGGCGATTCGACATGTATTTCGTGCGGCGAGTGCATGGTTTCGTGTCCGACGGGAGCGCTGACGAACAAGAGCGTGACGGGCACGGCGATTGCGGAAGGGCCGGGCGCAGAAGGATTTGAAGCGGAAGATTTGCTGAAAATTCCGGTGTTCAAGGGCGTGTCCGGAACTTTTCTGGAGATGAATCGCGGCGCGATCGTAAAACGCCGATTCCGCAAAGACGAACTAATTTGTAAGGAAGGCGATTTCGGTTCGACGGCTTTTTATATTTTGGAAGGCATGGCGCGCGTTTCGATTTCCACGCCGATTGCGCACGTGAAGACACAGGGTGGCGCGAAAGGATTGTTCAAGCGGCTGACGAGCACGCTGGTCGGACGCGAGGAAGACGAGCGGACGGAAGAGGTTCGCGATAAAACGATTCCGATCGATGCGGCGGTCGACCTCTCGTACGGAAACCCTGTGGCACAACTTGGACCGGGGGATCTGTTTGGTGAAATGACTTGCATGAATTTTTACCCGCGGTCGGCGACGGTGCGCGCGGAATCGGATGTCGTGGCATACGAAATGTTGCGCAACGTGCTTGACATCATGATGAAGAACAAGACTTTCAAAGCGCAGATTGACGAAACCTACCGGCGGCGGGCACTGGAGAATCATCTACGGGGCGTGCCGATGTTCGCGGACCTTGCGCCGGATTTCATCGAACACTTGAAGGAGACAGTCGAATTGCAACGATTCGCGCCCGGGCAGACAATTGCGCGGCAGGGCGAAGCGGCAGACTGTTTCTATCTGGTGCGAATCGGATTCGTGAAGATTTCAGAGGATTATCCTGGCGGCGAACTGGTGCTGGCGTATCTTTCGCGCGGGGATTATTTCGGAGAAATTGGATTGCTCGGCGGAGGAGTGCGAACGGCGAATTGCACTGCGCTAGACCACGTGGAAGTGGTGCGAATTCCCGGCGAAGATTTTCGGCAAATGGTGGAGCGATTCCCGACGGTACGGCGGGGATTGGAGCTTGTGGCACAGGAGCGGCGATTCGCGAATCAGCAGCGGATGGAAATGGTCCAGGGCGTGCCGATCGATCAATTTCTTTCGCAGGGCCTGATGGAAGCGCAAAGTTTGCTCGTGCTGGATTTGGAGAATTGCACGCGGTGCGATGCGTGCGTGAACGCGTGTGCGGACGCGCACGACGGGGTGACGCGGCTGGTTCGCGATGGATTGCGGTTCGATCATTTTTTGGTGGCGACGAGTTGCCGGCAGTGCCGCGATCCGCTCTGCATGGTGGGATGTCCCGTGGGATCGATCCGGCGGCGAAATTCACTGGAAGTGATTATTGAGGACTGGTGTATCGGTTGCGGGCTCTGCGCACGAAATTGCCCGTATGGAAATATCAACCTGCATCCGTTTGAAGTGATGGCCGAAGATCCGGAAAACCCGGGGCGGAAGAAAGCGACGATTAAACAGAAAGCTACGTCGTGCGATTTGTGCACGCACTTGAAAGAACCGAGCTGCGTGTACGCGTGCCCGCACGACGCGGCGCATCGCGTGGAGCCGCGCCAGTTCTTTCAGGAAGTGATTCACCAGGGGTGGAAAATAAAGTGAGGTTCGACTCCAGCCAACGGCCATGGCTCTTCATTTCGATCGCGATATTTGTGATGAGCGTTGCGATTTATATCCCGTATACATTGACAGCGGCGAGGGGGCCGACCGGCGGAAGCGGAATCGGACTTGCGTTTGGCATTGCAGGGTTTGCGTTTATGGTGTTTGCGGCGGCGCTGGGCGCGCGAAAGCGAGTGCCGACGTGGAGGGTCGGACGCGCGCAGGCGTGGATGCGCGGACATTTGTGGCTGGGATTTCTGGCGCTGCCGCTAATTTTGTTTCATGGCGGATTTCATTTTGGCGGGACGCTGACCGGAATCTTGATGTGGCTGCTGATTGTTACGGTGGCGAGCGGAGTGTTTGGCGCGGCGCTGCAAAACTATTTACCCCGATTGATGACGAAAGATGTGCCGCTCGAAACGATTTACGACGAAATTGGGCACGTGCGGCAGTTGCTGCGCGAGGAAGCGGACCGAGCGATGGAGCGGCTGTGCGGGCCGCTGGGATTTACGTACAAATCCGAGGAAGCGGGCCAGCGCGCGGGCGGTTTTACGGCGATGCGGGCGCTGACGGCGACCAGCGTTGCGCTGCGCACGTCCGCGGCAGTCAGCGCGGGAGCGAGCGTCGCCACGGCCGTGGCGGCTGCGCCGGAGATTTTGCTGTTGAACGACGAGCAGTCGGCTCCCCTGCGACGTTTTTATTGCGGCGAACTGCGGCCTTACCTGGAAAATGCAAAACGGAGTTTCGGACTGGGCGATGTGGGACGAGCGCGGAGTTCGTTCACGGCGATCCGCACGCTGGTTCCGCCATCGGCTCACGCGACGATCGGGGATCTGGAAGAGATTTGCGATGAGGCGCGGCAGCTCGCGCTGCAAGAGCGCATGCACCGCTGGCTGCATTGCTGGTTGCTCGCGCACATTCCGATTTCGCTGGCGCTGATTTTACTCGGCGCGGTTCATGCAGTGATGGCGCTGCGCTATTAGGTGAACATTGGCACGGACGCGGACAACCAAGAAACTGGCGCAGCGGATCGACCTGAACTACTTCAAGAGGCCGACGCAGCTGAAGCGGGCGAAACTGTGGCTGGCGGTTTTGCTGCCGGCGATTGCGCTGGCCTGGATTGCTGGACATTTTATTGCCCGGGATTCTCGGGTCTATTCGAGTGGACGGTTGAGCAATCCTCACGCGGTGTTTGAAACGCAGTGTACGGCGTGCCATGTGCAGCGGGCCGAGGAGTTCAGCGCGAAGGCGGAAAACTCGGCGTGCCTGGCGTGTCATGACGGGCCGATACATCATGAAGAGCAGACTCGTGCGCCGAATTGCGCGGAGTGCCATGTGGAGCATCGAGGGAAGATCAATTTGTCGGCGGCGTCGAATCAGGCTTGCGCGACGTGTCACGCAAATTTACTGGTGAAGGGCGGCGAAACGCATTTTCCTTCCGGCATACGCAGCTTTGAGGACGGCCATCCTGAATTTGACGCCGCGGAAAAGAACAACATCGACACCGGCACGATAAAACTGAATCACAAGCTGCATATGCAGCCGATTCGGCGGTCGGCAAATGGTCCAGAAGCGCAACTTGACTGCGGCGACTGTCACCGGCCCGCTGCGAGTGCGGGAGCAGCGTGGCCTTATGGCGACGCGAAGTATATGGCGGCGACAGTTTCCTATTTGGATGCTGACAATTTTCAGTTGGGCGGACGTTCCGGGCTTGCGCCGCACAATCCTCCGAGTGGGCGCGAGCTGATGGCCCCGGTTAAGTTTGCGAATGCGTGTGCGGCGTGCCATTCGCTGGTTTTCGACAAGCGCTTCGATGAAGGAGTACCGCACGACAGGCCGGACGTCATTCACGCATTTCTCGTCAAGAAATTCGCGGATTATATCGCGGGGCATCCGAATGAGCTTCGAGAAATGCAAGATCCGTCGCGTGAGCTGATCGGGAAGCGGCTGCCGCCGCGGATGCAGACACTCACGATGTCGCAATGGGTTGAGGAAAAAGTGGCCGTCGCCGAAGAATTGCTCGCCCGCAAGACGTGTGCGCAATGTCACGGAATGGCGCCGCAAAAATTACCAGACACGGCGATTGCGCGATGGATGGCGAGCCATGAAAGTTCCAATACCGGACAAATCGCCCCGGGGAGAGTCGCTCCGGTGTTGCCACAGCGTTTTCCGATGGTCGCGGCAGCGAACACCAAATTGCGATGGCTGCCACATTCGAAATTCGACCATTCGGCACACACGGGATTCACTTGCGTGAGCTGTCATTCGAAAGCGCTAAAGAGCACGGATTCGAGCGACATTCTGATTCCGGGCATCGCGACTTGCAAGACCTGTCATGCGCCGGGGCCGAATCATGCCGAGTCGCGGTGTTTCGAATGCCATACGTACCATGATTGGGCGAAGCGGAAAGACGTGAAGCCATCATTCACGCTTCCTGCGCTGCATGCGGGGATGTAATGTCTTCACGGAGGTAGTCGCAATGTCTTCGTCAGCACAGTCCGCGCCTCAGGCGAAAACTTCGATCGCGCCGATGCTAAGCGTGCGACAAGGCGCGAAGGCGGTGGAGTTTTACAAAGCGGCGTTTGGCGCGACAGAAGCGTTTCGAATGGATGACCCGAGCGGGGCCGTTGTCGCGCGGCTTTCCGTTGAGGGAGCGGAGTTTTGGGTTGCGGACGAATCCCCTGAACACAAAAATTTCAGTCCGGAGGCTTTGGGCGGCAGCACGGTACGAATTGTTTTAGTTGTGAACGATCCGGACGCGGTTTTTTCGCGCGTTATCGCGGCCGGAGCGAGGTCTGTTTATCCAGTTCGCGAGGATTACGGTTGGCGGCTCGGCCGGCTGCTGGATCCCTACGGCCATCATTGGGAAATTGGCAAACCGCTGTCGGACGGCTTGTAGCACTCACTCAAACGTGATCTGCACGATTTCAGACTGCGAGCCGATGCGCAGCGGCGGTCCCCACGTTCCTGCGCCACTTGAAACATAGAATTGGGTTTGGCTCAGCCGGCTGAGGCCGTAGGTGAACTGGCCGTAGATTCGCCGCGCGATAAACGAGAATGGGAACAATTGTCCGCGGTGGGTATGTCCGGAGAGTTGGAGACCGATTCCGGCTTCGGCCGTGATCGCCGGACGATCCGGCGCGTGCGTGAGCAGAATACTGGCTGCTTGGGGATCGATTGCGAAGCGGGTGAGGACGGAACGAAAATGTTCGGCGTGCGTGGCGTGATGGTAGGGCACGCCCAGAATTTGTAAACCGTCGACGATGACTTTTTCGTTTTGCAGCGCGCGAATGCCCGTGAGGCGCAACGCGTCAAGATAAACTGACTCGCCGCGGAACAGTTCGTGGTTTCCAGTGACAAAATACGAGCCGAAACGGGCGTGGAGGTATTTCCATGGCGCAGCGACCTCGCGGGCGTCAACGTGCGTTCCGTCAAAGAAATCTCCCGCGAGAAAAACGACGTCTGGCTTGAGTGAGCTGATTTTGCGGACGATGCGATGTGAGAACCCGCGGTGGTGCACGTGGCCGAGGTGAAGGTCGCTGGCGAGAACGGCGGTTCTGCCGCGCCAAACGCCGGGCAGGTTCGGGAGCCGCACAGAAATTCTCTTTACGCGGACCCAGTTTGCATTTGCGACACCCCAGAGGGTAACCAGCGCGGCAGCACCGAAGGTTGCGCTGGCGATCCACTCGCCTGGAATTTCGAGCGACGTCGCCAAGACCAATCCGTAGATGAGCCAGCTCGCCACGGCGGCGAGGACAAAGAAATTCAGTGCGCCGAGCCAGACGGCGGCCGTGCGGTAAATGAGCCGTACGACAATGTTGTTCGCGCGAAATGCGAGCAGCGTCGCCGGTAGGAAACTAAAACTCAAAACGGCCGCACTTAGTGCGAGCCCTGTCTGCGCGCCGGCAGTCATCGGGCCCCAAAACAAGTGGAATGTTTCGTAGACGAACCAATGTGCCGCGAACATAACGGCTTGAAAAACTGAAGCGACGACGGCAATTCCAGTGTGACTCGCTTCGCGATTGCGTGCTCCCCGTTCGCGCGCTTCAACAACGTGCTTGCCGGTTAATGTGTCAGAGGTCGCCATTTTTGGGTTCCTGTTGCACGACTTACGCGTTGCACCGTGCCCCTACATTCTGATGCCCGTGAGGGAAGCTCAGTTACAAGGAACCGCACAAATTCATGTTGACATTGCAACATTGATATGTTGCAGTAGCAACATGGAGGTGCCAAATGCTTTCTCCGTTGGAGGCCATCTTTCAGCGAAGGGCGGTTAAGGTGTTCGACCCTGTCGCCATCGATACCGGGCTTCGCGAGCAAATCCTAAATGCGGCTCGTTCAGCCCCGTCCAGTTTTAACATGCAACCCTACAAATTTTTCTGGATCGAGTCGCCCGAACTTCGCCAACAAGCCGCTCATCTTTGCATGGACCAACCCCCAGCCAAGACCGCATCCGCACTCGCTGTTGCTGTCGCTGATATCGGTTCCTGGCGATCCACGGTGTCAGGACAATTGGAATGGATGCGCACCGCCGGCTTCAGCGCCGAGAAGATTTCCGAGCACGAGAAAAAATCGAGCTTTGCGAAATGGTTCTTCCTCCAAGGATGGTTCGGAGTTTTCGGCGCCGTAAAATGGTTCATTCTGCGGGTTATTCATCTCCGCAAGATTATCGGATCCCTGCCGGTCGCCCGGAGGGGCCTTTTCCAGTGGGCCACGAAGAGCACGGCACTCGCTTGCCAAAATTTGATGATCGCCGCCGAAGCCTTGGGGTTCAACACGTGCCCTATGGAAGGATTCGATGGACGAAGACTCTCCAAACTCCTACACCTGTTACCGCGTCACCACGAAATCGTCATGGTTATCGCGATTGGCAAGAAGTCAGCCGGCCACAAGGAGTCCCCGCAATGGCGCAGACCGCTCGATGCTACGGTGCAATTTCTATGAGCGCGCTCAATCTCGCCGTCGACAAGAAGTTGATCCCGCAGGAGATCCTGAAGGATTCCGTCATTTTGCATCTGGCGTCGGCTTATTTTGCCGTGGGCAAGCGGCTCGAACAGAAAACGCAATGCTCCCAAACGCGCGGGTTCATTCTTTCGACGCTGCGCGGCGGGGCGTCGCTAAATCAGAATCAAATTGCGACACTGCTCGGTTTCGACCGCACGGTTGTCCACCGCGCCGTGAAAACCATGATCCGCGAAGGATTACTTTCCGAACGGAAAGCCGGATTCGGCCGAGCGCTTCTCGTCCAACTTACTGCAAAAGGCAATAAATACCGCGAATCGCTCATCAAAGAGCGCCGCGCAATGGACGACCATCTTCGTGAACGCTTCACTGCGGACGATGTCGCCAATCTGCTTCGCCTCCTCAAACGCCTCGCTGAATTCTAAGCCTAACTTTCACTTAGTCTTCTGGCGCTCATTTTGGACTCGGGCCAGCGGCCTGCGCTAAAGTGCTTCACTACGGTGACGGCGCTGCGAAACCTCTAGGCAAGCGCTATAAACTTCATGGCGAGCAATCCGGTCGCGACTTCGGAGACGACAACAGCGCAACCCGCCGCGCACGTGGGCCAGGCGCGGGTGATCTGGCGGCTGCTGACGCATTTCGATCATTCGAAAATGGTTCCGTCGTTGGCGCTGAGGAATACGGCGGGAGTGCTTCTTCCTTTGGCTGTCGGATTTGCGCTGGGGATGCCGCGCGGAGGGCTGGCGATGGCCAGCGGCGCGCTCAACGTTTCCTACTCGGACGGACACGATCCCTATCCGCAACGAGCGCGGCGGATGCTGGCGTCCACGGTGTGGTGCGCGATTGCGATTTTTCTTGGGGCCCTTACCGGCCATCGAAATGTCGAAGCAGTGTTTGTGGCGACGGCGTGGGCGTTTATCGCAGGAATGCTTGTCGCGGTCGGCACAACCGCCGCGGACGTCGGCGTCATCAGCCTTGTGCTCCTCGTGGTGTACGCCGCGCAGCCGCTCACACCGAGGCAGGCCGCAGAAGCCGGTGCGCTGGCCCTTGCGGGCGGGTTGCTGCAGACGGCGCTCTCCATCGCGCTGTGGCCCGTGCGGCGCTACGATCCGGAACACCGTGCTCTCGGCAACCTCTTTCGGGAACTAGCCGCTACGGCAGGCCAACCGACACCGGCGGCCGGCGCACCTCCTGCGACGAGTGCCACAACACAAGCGCAGGACGCGATCAACGCGCTCGGCGGCGACAATTCCGTTGCGAGTATCCGGTTCCGGGCACTTCTGAGCCAAGCCGAACGTATCCGCTTGAGCGTCATGATGCTGGCGCGCCTGCGCCTACGGATGCAACGCGAAAATCCGAATCATGCGGCGATTGGCGCCGTAAGCCGTTATCTCGAGAACGCCTCGGAAATTCTCCGCGCCGTCGGTGAAGCGCTCTTCAACAACAGACAAATCGGTCTTCAAGCCGACCGCGTGACTTTGGGCATTGCGCTCACGTATCAGATTCGCGCGCAGCACGGTATCGGCTCACGCGCAGCCTTTTTCGAAGCAGTTCTGCAGGACGCGCAGTTTCAGATGGACGCGCTGTCAGGTCAGCTACGCGCCGCGATTGACCTGACAAATAACGCGACGCCAGAGGGTGCGGCCGCATTCGAGAAGAGAGAAAAAGAACAGCCGCCGTGGTTACGCTTCAGCAGTGCCATCGCGACGCTTCATGCGAACTTGAACTTTGGATCCGCGGTGTTTCGCCACGCGCTGCGTTTAAGTTTTGCGATGGCTGTTGGCGATGCGATCGGCCGCGAGTTTGACTGGCGACGCTCGTATTGGATACCGATGACGATTGTTCTCGTGCTGAAGCCGGAATTTGCGGTGACCTTTACGCGCGGAGTCTTGCGCGTTACAGGCACAATTTTGGGATTGCTGCTGGCGACGGCACTTTTCCACTTTCTGCCAATTCACGTAGCTACGGAAATCATCTTGATTGGGATTTTTACGTTCCTGATGCGCTGGATCGGTCCGGCAAACTACGGCGTTTTTGCGGTGATGATCAGTGCGCTAGTCGTGCTCTTGCTGACGATAAACGGCGTTTCGCCGAAAGATGTAATTCTGGCGCGCGGGCTGAATACTGCGGTGGGCGGAGTTTTGGCGTTGTTGGCGTACGTTGTGTGGCCGACATGGGAACGTTCCCGGGTGGGAGACAACGTGGCGGTGCTGCTGCGAGCGTACCGCAAATATTTTTCCGCCGTCGCCAAGGCTTACAGCGAAAAAGATTCGGTGGAGCGGTTCGAGATCGAGCGCACGCGACAGGACGGGCGCACAGCTCGGACGAATCTGGAAGCTTCGGTGCAACGGCTGGCGGCCGAACCGGGAACCACGCCGGATCAGATCCAGCGAATCAACGCCATACTCGCGAGTTCGCATCGATTCGTTCATGCGGTGATGGCGCTCGAAGCGGGATTGCCGCTGACGCCGGATGTACCGGCGCGACCGGAATTTCGGGTCTTTGCAGCCGACGTCGAAAAGACGCTTTTGCTGCTCGAGGAAATTCTTTCCGGCGGAAGAGTTCCCGAAAAGAAATTCCCCAATCTACGGGAAGACCACACTCGCCTCGTGGCAACAGGCGATCCGGAAAAAGAGCGTTATGCGCTCGTGAATGTCGAAGCGGATCGAATGACCAACTCCCTCAATACTCTGCGGGAAGAGATTGTCGCGTGGTCGCGCCTCGGACGCGCACAATTCACGGTGGAATCGGGAATCGTTCCTGCGGCGGCGCAACAGAGAAAAGCCCAGCACGGTGGGGACGGATAAATCCGGGCGAGGCAAAGTGCTACCATTCTTGGCGCGTTCCAGATTTTTCTTCCCGGAGGGCCTATGCCGAATTCGCGCCGTTCGTTTCTCTCTTCGCTAGCTGCGACCGGCATGATCGCGGCACTACAACAGCAACCGCCTACTCCAATCCGTCCACGGGCCGAGCCCATGCCCGAGCATCCTCAACCTGCGCAGAGGCTGCCTACCAATCCGCGCCCGAGCGGTCACAAAAATGATCCGGCGGTGCTTGTGGCGCACGAAAAAGAGCTTCGCGATACGACCGACCAGCTGTTGATTAAAGTACAGGAGTTCCGAGCAAATCTGGACGGAACACATACGGCCGATGTTTTTTCGGTGGGCATGTATAAAGCCACCGAAGACATCGAGAAGCTGGCGAAACAATTGAGGAGCCGCGCGAAACCGTAATGTAGGAACAAAAACGCCCCGACTGAGTCGAGGCGCCGTTGTTGAATACGAATGGAATCTGGAGCCGAGGAATTACGCGCCTTGGACAATAGTGGGCGTGGAAGCCACGGAATTTTCCAATGGAATGGGATCCGCCGATTCCTGAATGAGCAGTTGGTCGGTGCGCGTCTTGCCCCACTCGCGCAGCATCAAGCCGTGTGAAGCAAAGAAGCGCCGGATACGCGCGGAATCCCAGCGAAGGACGTCTTCCATCACGGGAACAAGTACGCTCATTGTGTTGTCGCTGAGCACGGTGCGCTTGGCGACGCGCGTAATGAATTCGGCTTCGCTCACAGCGATAGTAAGGCCGTCGTAGGAATTAACGTGCATCATCACGGGCAGGTCGGAGCTGCCGTCGCCCATATAAATGATGTGGTCGTGGCTAATGCCGAGTTGCGCGCGAATCTCCTCGAGCGCTGTGATCTTGCCCCAGCCGGCGGAAGCGCGGACGATGGCTTTCACTTCGCCATTCGACTGCTCGTAGTAGAAGCGGGTACCGGAGATGTTTTCCGGCGGAACGATTCCTTCCAGCGCTGACTGAATAATTTCCTGCGGCGCGGCGGAGATCACATGAAACGAAATCTTGAGGTCGTCTGAGAGCGTTTCGAGCGCCTTTGCGAACATCCGAACGTTGTGTTTGAGGCGGATCCGCTTTCCGGTTTCGATTAAATGTTCCTGACGTACACGGCGGAATTCCGGGTCGTGCAGGATGAGATAGGAAAGCTCGGCTCCTTGTTGCACCAAGTTGATTTGCGATAAGCCCTTCACCCGGTCATGAAAATTCTTGATGCCGATCAGTTCGGCAAGGACCACGCCCGAGTCATTGAAGCTGAGCGTCTGGTCAAAATCGCTGGCTAATAGGTATTGCTTCGTCATAATTTTTGCTCCCTTCCAAAACTGCTGCCCGCCTGTGGCGGGCCGGGTCCACCTTTCACTTGGACCAAAATACCCCTGCACTTACACCTTACGCATGTTGCCCAGGGGACTCCCAACAAATTATTTTAATCATTTCTATACAGGGAACGTCATCGGACGTTTTCCCTAGGTTAGATGCTGTAGACGCGCAAAGGGTTAAATTTGAATAAGTTGGGGACTATATCGTTAAAGCTGTGAAGTGAAAACGGGAGACT
>Ga0247682_1000015_pt1 | contig 92407 bp, 74 predicted proteins | sample CNK23_metaG_FD_190130 | JGI IMG/M metagenome (GOLD analysis project Ga0247682, IMG submission 190130) | Soil microbial communities from Purdue University Martell Research Forest, Indiana, United States - CNK23 | ecosystem: Environmental > Terrestrial > Soil > Temperate forest > Bulk soil...
CTATCCAAAAAACACGTACTGGCAGACCTGGAAACCGCAACTCACCCGAATCACCGCAAAACGCTCGAAGCCGCTCTCGCGCACCTCGAAGCAAAAATCGAATCTCTTAAATAAGCGTTCCTCAAAGATTTTAGTCCGTGAAAACAACGCCTACGGCGCTGTGCCCTTTTTCTGCGCCGGTATCCACCCGAACCACATAGCCCCGCAGTTTCATTGCGTGTGTGCCGTCCTCGCCCGGCGCCTCCATCGTTACCTGCAGCTCAGACTGCAACCGCGGGCTATGATGCAGGGAAATCAGCGCTCCTTGCAGCGACAGGTCCCGCACGATCGTTTCTTCTTCAAACTGTTGTCCGCTTTCGGTAACACCGCTCACCTTCGCGCGAAATTGCGCTTCTCGCCGCAGCGCCGTCCGCGTTCCCGGCATATGCGCTTCCATTCGCCCCTCGGCAGACCCAAGTGTAATCACCATGCCTTCGCTAGCCGCGAACACCGAATCAAATTCCTCGCGTGCCTGCCGGAGCAGCCCATCCACCATCCGGTCTGTCGAATCTGGATCGTGATGGAACAGCACCAGCGTCTTCGCGCCCACTTCTTTTGCGATATTCACGCCTTCCAGCCACGTCGAATGCCCCCAGCCCTTGCGAACCGTCGCCAGTTGCTCCGGCGTATATTGCGCATCATTAATGAAGATATCGGCGCCCTGTGCCAGTTCTCGCAGCGAAGCATCCAGCTTCGCGTCGCCCGGCTCATTGTCCGTTGCGTAAACGACAGTCCCCGCGGAAGTTTCAATCCGGTACCCCAGGCAGCCCTGCGGATGATTCAATTCCCGCGCCGTCACTCGATTCTCGCCAATCGTTATCGTCTCTCCCGCCGCCACTTCCATGAACTTCCGCTTTGCGCTCATTGCGGACATATCGACCGGAAAATACGGCATCGCCATTTGTGTTTCAAAAACCTGCTTCAGACTGTCGCGGCCAAGGTACTTCGACCGGAAACTGTAAAAATGGAACGCGTTGTTCTCAGCGTAAAGCGGCATGAAAAATGGGATGCCTTGAATATGGTCCCAGTGATAATGCGTCACCAGAATGTGGGTTTCCGGATTTCGTCCCGCAAGCGGAACGCTCCACCGCGTTCCAAGCGACCGCAACCCTGTTCCGCAATCCAGAATGAATTGCGTACCATCCGGCGCCACCAGCTCCAAGCAAGGTGTGTTTCCGCCATAGCGCCACGTTGCCGGATCCACCGTTGGCGTGGAGCCGCGCACACCCCAAAAACTTAATTTGCTGACCGGGACTGACATTTCTTCTTGCTATGCCCCTGGAACGGCTCGCTTCGCTGTTCTTCTAGCGGGAGCCGTGCACGCTCATCCGATACTCGCAGTGGTTTACACCACCGTCAATCGCTTCCCTGACCCGTAGTGTCAAACTGCCCAACAACACTCGCCCATCCCCATGCCCACGCCATCAACCTTTTCGTACACCACTACGCTATCTCCCCACGACGTGCTTTAGAATAAGATGAATGGACGACCATTCCCACTCCGGCCACGATCACCCGCACGACCACTCTCACGGCGGTCATAGCCATTCGCGCGGCGGCCACGTTCATCCGCCTCTAAAGCCGAGCGTTCTCGCGTGGGCCATGGTCGCTACTCTTGGCCTCGTTGTCGCGGAAATTTTTGGCGGATTCCTCGGTCACAGCGTCGCTCTGTTAAACGACGCCGTTCACAATCTTTCCGACGTTCCAGCCCTCGGCATCTCCTGGCTCGCCATGCGCTGGGCAGAACGTCCCGCCGATCGCGACAAAACCTACGGCTACCATCGCGCCGGGACTCTCGCCGCCTTCACCAACGCGGTTCTTCTCGTCCTTCTTTCCGCTTGGCTCGGCTATGAAGCCATCGAGCGTCTCCGCGCTCCAGTCGAAGTCGTCGAAAGCTGGATGATCTGGACTTCTATCGCCGCTCTCGCCGTCAACGGCGGCATCACCCTCGCCGTCATGCGCGGCCACAAGGACCTCAATCTCCGCAGCATTCTCGTCCATAATTTCGGTGACGCTGTCTCCAACATCGCCATCATCGGCGGCGCCATCGCCATCCATTACACCAATTACCACTGGATTGACCCTATCCTCGGCCTTGCCATCGGCCTCCTTGTTCTATGGTCCAGCATTGGCATCCTTCGCGCTTCTTCTCACATTCTTCTCGAAGGCCGTCCGCAAAACGTACAGGTCGAAGAAGTCGCACGCGCCATTCTCACAATCCCCGGTGTAAACGAAGTCCACGATGTCCACATCTGGTCCCTCGGTGGCGACCACAATGCCATGAGCTGCCACGCTCGCGTCCCCGACATGCACATGGACGAATGCGAAACCGTCCTCACCGCCATCCGAGAGAAGCTCCACGATTCTTTCGCCATCGACCACGTCACGATCCAACTCGAACGCGCCGGCCTGCCTGCCCATTCGGGCTATGTGATGCCCGCCCCCGCTTCAAAGTAAGTGTCTGTTTCCAGAGTACTTACCTGAAGTATCCGTCCCTAACTCTGAGCAAAGCCGAACGGGCAGTCCGCTTACAACTTAGCCTCATCAACTGTGCTCGCGAGCTCTCGATAGCGACACAGGGCATTTGCTAGTTGCATTTGCCGCGGACTCCGGCACTCCGGTTCGAATAGCCGTGTGCTGCCTACCACGATCACCGCGGTCTTCGCCCGCGAAGTTGCCACATTCAACCGGTTTAGGCTGTAAAGAAATTCCATCCCGCGCGGCGCTTCTTCCGGCGAAGACGTCGTCATCGAATAAATCACAACCGGTGCTTCCTGCCCTTGAAACTTGTCCACTGTCCCAATCTTCATCCCCGGCAATCGCGCGGCAAGATCGCTCACCTGCGCGTTGTACGGCGCCACCAGCAAAATATCCTCTTCGCGTTTCAATGCTCGCCACTTTCCCTCTCCATAAAACCATTTAACTTCCGGCTTCAGCAGACTCTCCACAATACGCGCTACGATCTCCACTTCCTCTAACGACGAGTTCTGGTTTCCTTCGTGACTCGCTGGCACGAAATACAAGCCCGGCTTCTTAAACCGCGTATGGCCTTCCAAAACAAACGGCCGCGTCACCGGATGTGACTTCAGCTTGTCTTCATAGAAAACTTCCGAGGTGAATCGGCACACATCCGGATGCATTCTCCGCGTCTGCGGCAAGAGCATTCCCATCTCCGGCAAAATCGTCTTGCGATCCCCGATCAAATGCTCCAATGCCGACCTCTCCGCCCCTTCCGGATGGCTTCCCTTCAATGGCCTTTGCAGCTGCTGTGGATCGCCTACCAAAACTTGATTCGTCGCTGCGCGGGCCGCCGCAACCACATCCGCCAGTGCCATCTGCCCCCCTTCGTCAATGAAAAGCGCGTCCACAGCGCCGGCGTATTCCGGCCTTGCCCACATCCACGCCGTTCCCGCTGCCACATGCGCCGCCCTCGAGAGAATCTTCGCCAGAGGCACCTCGTTATTGTTCGTTGTTTCGACTCCACGAATTTCGTCCTCGCGACCTTCTTCTCCAACCTTTCGCACGCATCGCACTTCAATTCCCGCCTCGTCCGCCGCCACTTGAACTTCCTGCAAAAGCTTTCCGATCGCTTTGTGGCTGTGTGCCGTCACGCCTATCCGCTTGCCTTCTTGCACCAGGCGGCAAATCATCCGTGCGGCTGTGAATGTCTTGCCCGCGCCTGGTGGCCCCTGGATCGCAAACACCGAGCCTGCCAGCGCCGACGCGATTCGGCATGCCGTTTCCACCGTCGTCTCCGCGCCAATCGCTGCGATAGTTTCTCCGTCTGCCAGTCGCGGCTTGTTTTTCAGCAATAGATCCCACGCCGCCCCTGCGCCTCCCGCGCTCATACCGCCCTCACTCACTCGTTCACCTAACTCGAAGATGGACTCTGCTAGTACCTCCCATTTCGGCCCGCGACCATCTACAAAAACGCTCGTCGGATGCATCCCGGACGTTTTCACCGTGCGCTTTATTTCGATAACGCGTTCTCCAACGTCAACGCGCTCAACCGTTCCTATGCTCAGTTCGCCGTGGCACAACTTATCGCCCCGCCGGACTTCGGTCTCTTGCTTTGGAAATGAATAACGCTCGACCGGACTCTTCTTCGCCATTCTGACGTGCCCTTCATGCTTCAGCCCCGCCAGCGCCGAGCGCTCTTCGAGCAGCTCTTCATCTTTCATGTCCCGCAGCCGGTAATACTCCCACCAGACTGCTTTGTCCTCGCGCCGGTGCCAATCGAGCAAACTCGCCAGCAGCCAGCGTGCCTGCTCCTCCGCGGTCCGCTGCTCGCGATCCTCGGGAACACCTTCCTTCAGCCGTTTCGCTAAACTCACCACCCGCTTCTGTCGCTCATCCACGTCTTCCGGCGGCGCTCCCTCGCCCAGCAAAGGTCTCGGAATCTCCACGCCATCCTTCAGTTTTTTCTCGCGCTCACCTTCTAACCAACTCCGCAACGCTGCCGTCGAAAAACAATCCTCGCCGTTATAACCCTCCATCGCCTCGCGATATTTTTCCGGTAACTCGCCTTCCCAGCCGAGCTGCAGGCGATGCTCCAAATACCGCATCGCCACGCGCGATTCCTCAAGTGGCGTCTTCCGCGTAAATCCATACAGCGCTTCCAGCTTCTTCAGTGAATACTCCTCCACACTCGCGCGAACCGCCTGCTTCAAAACCGTATGCAAATCCACGAACACTCCCGCCCGCAGCATGCTGTCCACTTCCTCTTCCCTCGTCGCGTATCGCCCCATCAAGCGCTTGAACGCACTCGGTTCGTACGCCCCGAAGTGATACACATGCATCGTCGGCGTTTCCTTCCACCGTCGCATCACTTCATCGACCAGCCACTCAAAGCCCTCCCTTTCATCCTTTGCTGTCAGCGCCCATCGTTTCGAATAGCCTGGCGCTTTGCCCGCTCGCGCGGCCACAAAACCGAACAAGTATTCCTGCCCACCGCCGCTCTCCGGATCTCCCGCGAACGGATCGCCTTCCAGATCCACAAACATGTCCGCCGGTGAAGGTTCCGGCAATCTCCAGAATCCGTTTCCTGCTTCTGCGGCCAGCAGTTCATGTACGGGCTTGTTCTGTTTGCGTCCTTCGATTTGTACCCGCGCTTGCTCCCGCACACGCTCCATGCCCTCGCGCGATCCGTGCAGCGGTCTTTCCTGCAAGGGAATTGGCATGCTCGCCAATTTCGCCACTGTCTTCCGGTTCCACCCTGCCAGTTGATTCCGCTGCGACTTCCGTATCCCCGCTACCAATGACAGGTGGTCGTCCTCCCGGCGTCGCGCCTCACATTCCTGGAACCACCGGCACACGTCGCAATGCTCACATGGCTCCGGATAAGTCTCGGACAATGTCTCATTCCCGGTCGCCACTTCGAGCTCATCTTTCACATAGCGGTAGTACGCGGCATACTCCGCCACGCGATACGGCTCTCCTGCGAAACCGTGTCCAGGAGCCACTACCCACATCAACCCCGGCTCTACGCCCTGAGTCTGCTTCAACAGATCCGAATAGAACGACAACTGCAGGACTGTGGTCGCTTTTGTTTCTCGCGCGAGTTTGCAGTCGTATGCCTCGTACGACCAATTTCCGAATTTGCTGGCCTTCGACACCTTTCTCAAGATGTCCGGCTTGCCAAACCAGCGCCCCTGCCTCAGTACTCCTTGTACGATTGCTTCCGCCCCCGATTGCATTGCTCGTTCTGTTTCTGACACTCGCTTCTCATCGCCAATGTCCCCGAACTCGACCACCGACAACCCTTCGCCCTTCAAAAACTCCAGGTATCGCGACTCGTGTCGCAGTCCGAGTTCTTGCAGTACAACCAAATCAGGCGCGCGCCACTCCGGATCCGCCCGTTTTCCGCGTGCCACACTCAATTCCAAAGTGGTCAGGTGATGACAAGCGAGGTGATTGCTCACGTCAGTGGCGGACAACCGAAGGTCTTGTGAAATGATTCTCATGTCGGTGAACTGCTTCGAAACCGGCCTTCCCGACTCTTACCCGATGTTCGTCCGTGTATGTACTGCAAGACCTAACATTACCATCTCGGTACAATCTCTGCGTCGTCCCAAAGCTCAAATTCTTTTCCTGAAGCGCAACGCAACCTAGGATCCCCAACCTATACCGGTGGAGCGAGGCCGAGAGATCTCTCTTTCTATCGAGCAACGGGCCTTTATCCGCCCCGAGCCTCACCCACGTGGCTGTCCGCCGCCTCCCCTATCCCCTGGCGGGGCGGTTATGCTATAACTCTGCCCGTCGTGGAACATGTCGTGAAGCAAGCCCCCCTGCCTTCGCATTCCGTTTCGGCAGAGGCCCAATCCGTCTCTTCCCAGTTGCCGCAGGAGGACGCTTCGCGTTATTGTCCCCTGTGCTCGCAGAGGCTCGAATCTCGCCGGTGCAAACTCATCTGCAATCGGTGCGGCTATTACATGTCCTGCGCGGATTACGTCTGAGCGCCGCAGCTCCGCTTCGGTCTGCCGTTAACCCGCGTCGGCAAAGTTTTGATATAGTTTTTGGCTCCGGACGGTTGCCTCCGGATCCGCTTTCCAGAGAATGAGGAGGAAACAAACGTGGCATTAAAGATGACGAATCGCGAAGTGGACGGCGTATCCGTGGTGGCCCTGGACGGCCGCATCGTCCTCGGCGAAGAATCCAACGCCTTGCGCGAAAAAGTGAAGAGCTTGCTCGCCGAAGGCCGCAAAAAAATCGTCCTGAACATGGACGGGGTCACTTTTATTGATAGCGCCGGTCTCGGTACCCTCGTCGCCGCGCATCACAGCGCGAAGTCGCAGGGCGCTTCGCTCCGCCTCTGCCACCTCGGCTCGAAATTCCAGGAAGTCTTACAGATCACGAAGCTCCTCACCGTGTTCGATGTCTACAACACGGAAGCCGAAGCCGTCGCCAGCTTTAAGTAAATTTTTCGCCGAGGCGAGAAATTTGATTTATTGCCCTTCCGAAAGGCGCGTTCGCGCGCCTTTCGTCTTTTCAGAGCCTCTAAACTCTGTACATCGTAATGCCGCTCAAAAGTTTCGGGAAAAAATCCGTCGACTTTTGCGGCATCACTTCATTCGCCGTCGCAATCTCCACAACTTTTTCCACGTCGCACGCGTTCAGGAAGAACGAAACCTGCGCTCTGCCGCAATCCACTGCATTCAGCGCGTTTGCCGCTTCGCGTTCATACGTCAGGTTCGCTTCCTTCGTCACCGCTTGCATGGTAATTCCGAGCGCCGGTTCCAGAATCCCTTCGTGCAGCAGTACCACATCCAGCTCGCGCTGCAGCGGTGAAACATTCGACAGCAACTGCGCCAGGTCAACTCCAGGACGCAGCACTAGCAGATAAAACCCGCGTTGCCCATCGCCCGAAATCGGATATGCGCCGATGGCGCGCTGCCCCGCGGCCGTTTTGAGCCGCGCGAGAAAGTTCCTGCGAGCCGACTCCTTTTCCGCTTCGTTGCTGAACCCAAAGACCTCCGTCGAAAACCACGGCTCAAGATAACGACGAACCGCGGGCCAGGAAAACTCGTGCACGTTCGCCGCGACCCGATGCGTGGGCAAAATCACAAGGCCTTCGCTCCGCGTGTTGATGAACGTCATCATCGCACGCTCGTACGGCGCATTCGGATCGACAGAGCTGTTTTGCGCTCGGCGCTCATTACGGTAATTGAGCGCCGTTTCATAGCGATGATGGCCGTCCGCGATCACGAGCTTTTGGTCCGCCATCGCCGCTTGAATCGCGGATACCTTCTGTGCGTCCGACACGACCCAGAGGCGATGAATCACGTCGTATTCATCGCGAACCTCCGTCGCTGGCGCTCCGGAAGATTCCACTTCGGACAAGATCGTATCGACACGCTTCTTCGGATCGGAATAGAGCATGAATAATTGGCCAGTATGTGTGCGCGTATTGCGGAGAAGTTCGAGGCGGTCAGCCTTTGGACCGGACAGCGTGTGTTCATGGCGGAAAATTACGCCGTCAGAATATTCTTCAAGACGCCCCGCACCAATAAATCCCCGGCGCGTCCGCCGTTCAGTCGTGCCCGGCACGGTGAATTCCTGCGTGTACGCATAAAACGACGGCGAAGCATCCTGAGCGATCAAGTTGTTCGCTTCCCAATCCTTGAACGCGGCGGCGGCGCGGGAATAAACGTTGTTTCCGGGGCCGTCGCCACGATATTCGCGGCCTTTTTCGACGGTGATCAGATTGGCCGGGTGCGCGTCGTAATATTTTTGCTGCATTTCCGCAGAAATTTTGTCGTAGGGCTGCGTAAGCACGCTTTGGAAAGGGGCGAGCTGGGGATTGTAGCGGAACGCGCGAAACGGGAAGACCTGGGCCATGGCATCTCCGGTAGCAATTTTGGGTACAACGGAAACATATAGTGTACGCGAAGGGCGGCGAAATTGGCGACGCGCGTATTACAATTCAACTATGGGAAAAATAAATGATTTGAAAGTGAAGGCGCTGGTATTCGATCTGGATGGAACGCTGATCGATTCGAAAGCGGATTTGGTGAACAGCGTGAACGCGACGCTGCGGGAAATGAAGCGCGAGGCGCTGCCGGCGGATTTGGTAGCGGGTTATGTAGGCTCGGGTGCCCCGGTGCTGATTCGCCGCGCGCTGGGAGGAAATCCGGGCGAAGAGGAATTGAAACGGGCGCTGGCGTTCTTTCTGGTTCACTACGAAGAGCACAAGCTGGATCACACGCATTTGTATCCGGGTGTTGCGGAGACGCTTGCGGAGCTAAAGAGTTTGCCGATGAGCGTGCTGACAAACAAGCCGGTGAAAATCAGCGTACGAATTCTGGAAGGGCTTGGCTTGGCGCAATATTTCCGCAGCATCTATGGCGGAAACAGTTTTGAGACGAAGAAGCCCGACCCGCTGGGCGCACGTCAGATTCTGAGCGAATTCAAAACCGCGCCGCATGAAGCGGCGATGGTGGGCGATTCGGAAGTGGACGTTCAGACGGCGCGGAACGCGGGAATGCCATCCGTGACCGTTAATTTTGGATTTGGAACGCACGACCGCGCGGCGCATCCGGCGGATCGCTACATTGACCACTTCGAGGAGTTATTGGGGATTGTCTAGGGCAGAATCTGAAGGCGCAGGAATTGGGGGTTCCGGTGCCAGAGGATGCTCGCGGACCTGGGACATGTCAAGAATATAGACAACCTGATGCTGGGTGAGCGCGAGGAGTTTCTTTCCATCCGCTGAAAAATGTGTGTAAGCAATCAGGTCGGGAAACAGCTGCTCTTCGATTTTCGCACCAGAGGACAGATCGTAGATGCCCAAGTGTCCGCCGCCTTCATCAAGAGCTAAAAGGCTGGACTCGGCATTCGCAGTAGGATGCAGACCATTCCTTCGCAAAATGAGTCTTCCGTCTTTAAGAGAAAAGACAGAGAGGCGAATTTCATCTTTGACCAGGAAAAGCGCGTCACCGACCGACGAAGCGGAGCCGAAATCTATGGGCCCGCCGCCGAATTGTACCAGGACGCTGCCGAGCGACTTGCCTGTGCGAGAATCGCGGACCTCAAATACGGTATCTTGCTCCGCGACCTTGCTCTTCTTGTAGAGGTCGTGAATAGCTGGAACGCGTTTCACAGCCTCTTTTGCTCCGTCGCTGCGAGCCTTCCATGCCAGTATGAAGCGATCGCCCTGAGGATCCGCGAAGGGGATCGGTACGCCTTGATTGAAGCCACGATCCCACCACTTTGAGCCCGACGCGGGGTCCAGCCCGTCAAGGCGATATGGAACATCCACAAAAGCCATATCAATGATCATTTGAGATCCCGGTTGCCTGCGAACGCGGAACTCCGGTTCGTACAGGGAGTACGCAAGAAGGGTATTTCCGTTCGGATGCAGGTTTGCACCCTCGGCCGCGGTCCAGGCGGAGGCAAAAGCTCCAGTTTGATAATCGGGACGCATGACTTCCTGGCGTGCTTTGAATTTTCTGGGCGATAGAAAGAGCGGTGACCGAGAGTCCTCCAGGAACGCTGCGGCAAAAAGACCAGTCGAGAACTTCCGAACGCCGGTAGCGGAGCTGAAGGTTCCGGCCGCACCATCCACCGCGATAGAGAGAAGATCCAAAGAAGGGCTAACAGAAGCGGCACGAAGCGGGGGAAGTTCTCCGAGGAGGAGACGCGCACCCTCGAAGGGTTCAGACTCGCCGGCACGAAAAAACTTGAGAGTACCCTCAGAGTCCAGCGCAACGAGAACGTTTTCGCTGACGTCAGCGGCAATGCAGTCATCGAGAGGAACAAGCCGACTGTTCTGCACGTCGAACACCTGGACTGACGTCCCAGCGCGTTTTCTGATAATTGCGAAGCGCGTGTCGGTTGCCAGAGCAATTTCGCCCGCCGGAAGGGGCGGGGTTGCAACGGTTTGTCCCGTGGAGAGTGAAACGATTGCGGGAGGTTCCTGTTTCAGAGTGTCGTAGACAAGCGTTTGTTCTCCCCGCAGAACGCCGACGACTGCATGCATCCGCTTGTGCACGGCGGAGGGTAGATTTTCCCTGCTGAACGTCGAGAGGTTTACGCGGAGGGCGCTAATGTTGTCGCCTGCGAGCAAGAATTCTCCATCCGGCGAGAACCAGAGCGGATAATGAATGAGGCCACGGTTGGCAAGGGGTTTTGTGTTGTTGGAGAGGATGAACCCAAATGGAGCCGGGAAGGCGCTCTCCGTATCGAGCAGAATGGGCACAATGGCGCGGTCGCTGGGATGAGGGTGAATCGAACTAGAAAATACTTTCTGACCCGTATCGGTACGGAGGATCACAAGGTCCTGTTCCGGTGTATAGCACGCGAGAAGATCTGCCGTCGGGGACAATGAGGCCGAAAGGCACCCGCCCGGAAAGCTGAGGTCGTGCGATTCAATCTTTTTTCCATCTGAAACGCGCCAGGTTGAGGCCAGCAGATCATGCGAAACAACGTGGATCGATTGCGAGTCACCGGAAAAGCGGGCGGAATAGCTGAAGCGGGTCTCAAGGTAAGAGACAAGGCGAAGAGGATGGCGCGAAACCAGCATGATGCCGGAAGCGTCTTGAAGAAAGAGGTGCTCGCCGTCGGGACTTAAGCGGATGGTGGCATCGCCGCGGAGTGGAGGAGCCAGACGAGAAAGGGAAAGCACTCCACGAAGGCGTTCCCGGGTGTGCGTAGGCTGAGCGGAGATTCCTTGAAAGAGGGCACCCAAAAGGAGAGCTAGGAAAAGGGAGCAAGCGATGAGGCGGCTGCGGGTGTACGAGGGCATTTTGTCGGAATCGGACCTTACCATCAAGCAACATGACCAGCAACAGCATCGTAAACGGAAATTGCGCCGCGGTAGAAGCTTGCGAAGAAGCGCGGTACAAGGCAGACTCTGCGCGTGCTGATTGGACTATTTACGGAACTGGATGCGCCGGGCGGCGTACAGCGGGCGGGGCGGCACATGGCCGCGGTGTTGACGGAGTTTGCGGCGAGCCGCGGGATGGAATGCAGGCTGCTCAGTCTGAATGATTCGCCGGAATTACATCGCATGATGGCGAGCGGGCGAGAGTTCGTTTTTACGGGCTGCGAGCGGGGCAAAGGAAAATTTACAGTAGCGGCGCTAAAAGCGGCGCGGCGTAAAGCAAAGCTGGTACTGGCGGGGCATCCAAATCTGGCGCCGGTGGCGCGGCTGATGAAATTTGCAGCGCCGCGAATGAAATCGATCGTTTGCACGCATGGCGTCGAGGTTTGGGAGCCGATGCCGTGGATGCGGCGAAGCGCATTGCAGAAAGCGAATCTGGTTCTGGCGCCAAGCCGGTATACCGCGGATCACGTGCAAGCGGATCAAGGCGTGGCGGCAGAGCGGTTACGCGTGTTGCCTTGGCCGCTCGATCCGCAGTTCGAAGCGCTGGTTGCGAACGCGAAGAGCGGTGTACCGGCAGAATTCCCGAAAGGCCGCGTGATTTTGACGGTGGGGCGTTGGCTGACGGGCGAGCGCTACAAAGGAATGGATACGCTCATTACGGCGCTGCCGAAATTATTGACGCGATGGCCGGAGCTACAGCTAGTGGCGGTGGGAGAGGGCGATGACCGTGATTGGCTGAAAGATTTGGCGGAAGAAAATGGCGTTCGAAGACATGTGCATTTTCTGAGCGGGCTGAGTTATGCGCAGCTTGCGGCGTGCTATGCGGCTTGCGAAGTGTTCGCGCTGCCGAGCCGGGGCGAAGGATTTGGGCTTGTGTACCTAGAAGCGATGGCGTGCGGGAAGCCGGTGATCGGCGGGGCGCACGGCGGGGCGCCGGAAGTGATTGAAGACGGCGTGACGGGTTATCTGGTGCAGCATGGAGATGCGGTACAACTGGCAACGTCGATTGAAACGCTGTTGGCGAATCCGGAGATTGCGGCGGAAATGGGCCGGCGCGGGAAGCTGCGCGCGGACAACGAGTTCCGGTTTAATGTGTTTTCGAAGGCGCTGAAAAAAATCCTGCGCGACCTATGCGAATCCTGAATGTGACGGAGTCTTACGCTCCGTTTTATGAGTTTGGCGGACCACCGGCAAAGGTGGGGGCGCTTTCGCGCGGGCTTGCAGAGCGCGGGCACAGCGTGACGGTGTTGACAGCGGATTGGGGCGTGCGGGAGAGAATTGCGGGAACCGAACGGGAGAAACATTTCGCAAGGGCCGCTTCTGGTTGGACGGGCGAAGAGCGCGGGGTGAAAGCGGTGTACTTGCCGACCTGGCTGCGATTCCGCGCAACGAGTTGGAACCCGGGAATTGGAAGATTTTTGCGGGAGCGCATTAGGGAATTTGATGTCGCGCATATTTTTGGTTTGTACGATTTGCTGGGACCGGCGGCGGCGAAAGCTTGTGTCGAACGCGGAATGCCGTACGTCGTGGAGCCAATCGGGATGTTTGTGCCGATTGTGCGAAACGTCCGGATGAAGCGGCTCTACCACCGGTGGTATGGCAAAGAGATGCTGGCGAACGCCGCTCGTCTGATTGCAACGTCCGAGCAAGAGATCGAGGAACTGGCGAGCGGTGGAGTTCCACGGGAGAAGATCGTTCTAAGAAGGAACGGCGTGATGAAGCCGGAGAAAGTGCCGGAACGTGGAAGCTTTCGGCGGAAGTACGGGATTTCAGAAACGGATTTGATGGTGCTGTTTTTGGGGCGACTGAGTGAGAAGAAAAGTCCGGACCTTCTACTGACGGCATTTTCGAAAATACCGGCAGAAGTTGGAGAGCGAGAGGCGCGGCTGGTTTTTGCGGGGCCGGATGAACAAGGGATGGAAGCACGGCTGAGAAATCTGGCAAAAGAGTTGAATGTAGAAAACAGGGTGGTTTTCAGTGGGGCCGTGTTTGAAGACGAAAAGTGGGCTGCATACCGGGATGCGGATGTTTTTGTGTTGCCGTCACAGAATGAAAATTTCGGAAATACGGCGGCGGAAGCGGCGGCGGTGGGAACGCCGGTGATCGTGACGGAGCATTGTGGGGCGGCGCCGCTGCTGGCCGAAGGCGGAGTAGTGATACCGCATGAAGAAGAAGCGCTGAGGAAGGCACTGGGCGAGCTGCTCCAAAATGAAACACTGCGGGAACGGCTGGGGCGGAAGGCAATGGCAGCAGCAGGGACAATTGGGTGGGAAGGGCCGGTTCAAGAGGCCGAAGCGCTATACAGAAAGCTTGCGGAAAAACAGTAAGGGTTAGAAAATTGCGTGATGTGGGGTTAGTGTTGGCCGGCGGAAAACATATTGTGTTTAAGTTCGTCTGGAGGACGGCGAACCTGTGCCTTGTGATTTGCCTGGTGGGAATGGTGTATTCGGCTGGGTGGGAGTACTCGGTCCGCCAGTATTTGAACGGATTCAGCGACGCGATCGTGCCGGTGCCGGCGACGCCGGAACAAAAGGTCGACGCGATACTGAACTGGATGCGAAGCGGGCCGCTGAGGGCCGTCGCGAGTAATCCGGATGCCTTGCCGCAAAGAGATCCAGAAACGACGTTGAACTACAAGCAACTTCTGTCTGTCTGTGGAACGGCGACGAATGCGTTCCTGAATCTGGCGCGGAGTTCGGATTTGAACGTGAGGCGACTGTTGCTGCTGACTCCCGAGCGGACAACGAAGCACGTGGTGGCGGAAGTGCTGCTGGACGGGAAGTGGGTGATCGTTGACCCGACGTACCGGCTGGTGATGAAAGACAAGCAAGGAAAGCTGCTGACACGACGAGATTTGCAGAACTCCGCGGTGTTTGCCGAGGCGACGAGCGTGATTCCGGACTATCCGGCGGTATACAACTACACGACGTTCGCGCATGTCCGAATCGCAAGGCTGCCGATGCAGGGGCTGCGCCTGCGGGCGGTGCTCGACAAGATTTATTCGGGGTGGGATGAGGCGGCGGATTGGAGCCTGCTTCTGGAGCGGGAATCGTTTTTTGTGTTGTGCCTGTTCATAGCGGGATCGGTATTTTTTCTGATGACGCGGGAAGCGCTGGCCTTGTACGCCGACCGTAAGCTGAAGATCGGGCGATTCCATTTGCGCGAGCACTTTGCGCGGGCCAGCGCCGCATTCTTCGGAGCGCCGGAGATTAAACAATAAAGTGTGCGGCATATGCGGCGTCGCGTTCGTCACGCGGAGCACAGAGGCGGAAGCGCGAGTGCGAGCGATGGCCGGCGCGATGGGACATCGCGGGCCGGACGAAGACGGCTTCCTTGTAAACGATGCACGAGCGCCGGGCCTGGCGCTGGGGATGCGGCGGCTGAGCATCATTGATCTGGCGAGCGGGCAGCAACCGATCTGGAACGAAACACACGACGTCGCCGTGGTCATGAACGGCGAACTGTACAACTACCGCGAAGTGCGCGAGCGGCTAACGCAGCTGGGACACAAATTCAAAACGCAATCGGACACGGAAATCCTGGTACACGCGTGGGAGGAGTGGGGCGAGGAATTCTTGAGCGAAATTCGCGGGATGTTTGCGCTGGCGATTGCGGATTTCCGGAAGCACTACACATCGGGACCGGTACTTTTCCTGGCTCGCGATCCGCTGGGGATCAAGCCGCTGTACTACACGCAAGGGCCGGAAGGATTTGCATTTGCTTCAGAGGTGCGCGCGCTGCGGGCAAACGCAACGACGAGCGGAATGCTTTCGCAAGACGCGGTGACTGCGTACCTTTTATTTGGGGGCGTCAGCGAACCAGTCACGATGTTCGAGGGGGTGTTTTCGGTGCCGCCGGGGCATCGAATGCTGATTTATGTACCGGACCGAAGAAAAATTCCGCGAACACATCCATGGTGGGACCCACGGCGCAGCCCGGCGGGGCGGGATCCGAAGAAGCCGCGAGACTATGCGGAGGCGGTGAAACAAATTCGGCCGCTTCTCCAGAATGCTGTGCGCGCGCATTTGATCGCCGACGTGCCCGTTGGATTGTTCCTTTCGAGCGGGCTGGATTCAGGCGCGATTGCAGCGCTGGCAGCGCGGGAGCATCCGGGAATCCAGAGTTTTACACTGGCGTTTCCCGGAACCGGGTATGACGAATCGGAATTGACGCGGCGGGTGGCTGCGCGGTGCGGAACAAAGCATAAAGAAGTAGCGCTCGAAGGCACCGCAGTGACGGAGCGGATCGATGAAGTGCTCCGCGCGATGGATCAGCCGAGCATGGATGGAGTGAATACGTATTTTGTTTCGTGGGCGGCGCGGGAAGTTGGATTGAAGGTGGCATTATCGGGATTGGGCGGGGACGAATTGTTTGCGGGATATCCGACGTTTGCCAGCGTGCCGAAGCTGGAGCGGATGGCGTCATTGGCGCGGATTTTGCCGGGGGCACTACGGCGAGTTACCGGTGGGATTGTGCGCGGCGCACTTGGATTGGGAATGACGAGCGATGGGGCGGCGAAGGCTGCGGCCGCGTGGAGAGATGTCGAGCGATTGCCACACGCGTATTTTTTTGCGCGGGCGCTTTTTACGCCGGACGATTTGAAAGCACTCACCGAACCGCGATTCCGGCCGAGTAGTATTGGCGCCGATGGAACCACGCTGGAGCCTACTTGGATGGGATGGTTACAACGAGCGGCGGACGAAGCACGGCGGATGGGTTCCGTAGGCGCGGTGAGTTGGATGGAGCTGCGCTGCTATATGGCGAGCACGCTGCTACGGGATACGGATTCGGTGAGCATGGCGCGGTCGCTGGAAGTGCGCGTGCCGCTGCTCGACACACCGCTGGTAGAATTTGTATGCGCGCTACCGGACGAAGCGCGGCGGGCAGGAACCCGGCAGAAGGCTTTGCTCGTGGATGCGTTGCAGGACGTGCTGCCAACTGAGATTTTTGGACAGAAAAAGCGGACTTTCACGTTGCCGTGGGAACAGTGGCTGCGCGGTCCGTTGCGGCCGAAGCTGGACGGGAGCTTCGGGGAGATCGCGACGCCGCTGAAAGATCATTTGAAATCGGGCGGGGTGCAGGCGGTTTGGCAGTCATTTCTTGCGGGAAAGACGACGTGGTCGAGGCCGTGGTCGATTTTTGTTTTGAATGAATGGTGCAAGCGAAATTTTGCGGCGTAAGGCAGCGCTCCTCACGCGTTGCTGCGGTACACTAATTTTCTTACGAAATGAATATTCTTGGAATTAACGCGTACCACGGAAACGCTTCGGCTGCGATTGTGTGCGACGGGCAATTGATCGCGGCGGTCGAGGAAGAGCGATTCAATCGAGTGAAGTACGCGGCGGGATTTCCGGCAGCGGCGATTCGCTATTGCCTGAAAGAGGCGGGACTGACGCTCGCGGACGTGGACCATGTGGCGGTGCCGCGGAATCCGTATGCGCGGCTCGCGACGAAATTGTTCTATGCGGTGCGCATGCCTTCCTTTGCGCGCGAGCGAATCAAAGTGCTGGCGAAGTTTACGGGAATCCCGGAAGCACTCGCAGGCGCGTTTGATGCCAACCCCGACAAATTGAAGACAGTGTTCCACCGCGTTGAGCATCACGTAGCGCATTTGGCGAGCTCGTTTTATTGCTCGCCATTCGAGGAATCGGCGCTGCTTTCCGCGGACGGACTGGGGGATTTTGCCAGCTCGATGTGGGGTGCGGGCTTCGGTCCGCGCATGAACGTGCATGGGTCGATTGCCTTTCCCCATTCGCTGGGCCTTTACTACAGCGCGATTACGCAGTACCTGGGATTTCTGAAGTTCGGCGATGAATACAAGGTGATGGGGCTTGGCGCTTACGGTGAACCCGAGTTTCTCGAAGAGTTTCGGGAAATTGTGAAATCAAACGGCGGCGGGTTTCAATTGGCGCTGAAATATTTTACGCATCACCGCACCGGGCCGGAGATGAGCTGGGCCGAAGCGGACAAAACGCCGGTGCTCGGGAAATTGTTTTCGGAGGAGCTAGTGAAGCACTTGGGACCGGCACGGGGACCGGAAGACACGATCGGGCAGCGGCATAAAAATCTGGCTTGCTCGCTGCAGGCGCGGCTCGAAGAAGTGTATCTGGGCATGCTGCGCCATCTGGCGCGAGCGACGCAGATGAAGTCCGTGTGCCTGGCCGGAGGCGTGGCGTTTAATTGCGTGGCGAACGGAAAGATATTGCGTGAGACGCCGTTTGAGAATGTCTACGTGCACCCGGCAGCGGGAGATGCAGGATTGGCGGTTGGCGCAGCGCTTTATGTGTGGCATCAAGTCTTCGGGAAACCGCGGTCGTTCGTGATGGACCACGCCTACTGGGGACCGGGATTTTCGATCGATGAAACACGGAAGGCGATTGAAAGCGCAAAGTTAACCGAAGGCGGATATGCGGTGACACAACCGGAAGAAGGGAAGCTTCTGGAGCGAACTGCGGAAATTATTGGTGAAGGAAAAATTCTTGGCTGGTTCCAGGGACGCGCGGAGTGGGGACCACGCGCTTTGGGCAACCGGAGCATTGTGGCGGATCCGCGGCGAGCCGAGATGAAACAGATATTGAACAAGCGGATCAAGCACCGGGAAATTTTCCGGCCGTTCGCGCCATCGATTTTGGCGGAAGCGACGAGCGATTGGTTTGAGCAGTCGCATCCCTCACCGTTCATGACGATGGCCTATTCGGTAAAGCCGGACAGACGGGACAAGATTCCGGCGCCAACTCACGTGGACGGAACGGGACGGCTGCAAACTGTTACCAAGGCGGCCAACCCGCGATATTGGAAATTGATCAAGGAAGTCGAACGACAAACAGGCGTGCCGGTGGTGCTGAACACTTCGTTTAATGACAACGAGCCGATTGTGTGCAAGCCGCAGGAGGCGATCGATTGTTTTCTGCGGACACAGATGGATGCGCTGGTGCTTGGAGATTTTCTGATCACGAAATCGTGAACCACGGCCTGAAACAAAGACGAGCTGGACGAGCGGCATGAAGATACTGCTGCTCAACCTGTATTTTCCACCCGACACTTCCGCGACCGCAAAAATGGCACAGACGGTAGCAGACGCGCTGTGCACGCAGCACGACGTGACCGTGGTGTGCGGGCGTCCGTCGTACGACCCGACGGAGCGGCGGAGCTGGCGGCTCTGGCAAACCGAGGTGCGCGGCAGATTGCGGATTGTGCGCGTGGGCTCGACGGCGTTTCCGCGATTCAACATGAAAAAGCGCGTGCTGAACTATCTGAGTTATGTGGCTCTGGCGGTGCCGCGCGCGCTATTTGCGCCCTCTGATGCGGTGTTGGCTATGACCGACCCGCCATTCGAGGGAATTGTTGGCGCATTCGTTGCAATGTTGAAGGGCAAGCCATATCTCTACAACATTCGCGACATGTATCCGGACATGGCGGTGGGCGGATCGATAGTCGAACCGGGAATAATGGCGCGAGCCTGGGAGAGAATGCACCGTTGGGCGCTGCGGCGGGCGGCCTGCGTGGTCGTGCTCGGCGACGATATGAAAAATCGCATCCTTGCCAAGCGAATTGCTGCCGAAAAACTGGAAATTGTGCGGGATGGAACGGACATCGCAAACGTGGGTGCGGCTCAATTAGATGAGCAAGTAATTCGAACGATTCGCGGGGATTTTCGTTTTGTGCTGCTTCACGCGGGCAATATTGGTTTTTACGGCGCTTGGGGGACATTGCTTCTGGCGGCGAAGGAATTGGCGGCAGACCAGGTGGGCTTTGTGTTCGTAGGCGAGGGGGCACAGCGCGATGCGCTGGCGGCGAAGGCGAAGGATATTTCAAACGTGAAATTCCTGCCGTTTTTCCCCGGCAGCAAAATTCCATCGGTGCTGGCGGCGTCCGACGCACATTTGATCACAGTAAAGCGCGGACTGGAAGGCGTCGTAGTGCCCAGCAAGATGTACGGAATTCTGGCGGCGGGGAAACCGATTGTGGCGGTGGCGCCGCTGGAAACGGACGTAGCGAGCCTCGCAGCAAAACAGGGATTTGGAATTGCGACCGACCCGGACAATCCACAGGAGCTTGTCGAGCAAGTTCGGGCGCTGGCCACGGATGGCGCTCGCTTAAAGCGAATGGGCGAAGCGGCGCTGGCCGCGGCGCATGGCTATGATAGAGTCAAAGAATTGCAGAAATTTGTGGAGATAACGGGCCGAGTCGCGGCTCAAGCGAAAAACCGAGGGGGCAAGAATACGTGAAGCCTGCGGAAACGTTCTGGACCGGAAAACAAGTGCTGGTGACGGGCGGCGCGTCGTTCATTGGATCGACGCTGACCGATCGGCTTCTGGCGCGCGGAGCAAAAGTGCGCGTGGTCGACGATTTGACAAGCGGGCACCTGGAAAATTTGAAGGAGCCGCTGGCGAAGGGGACGATCGAGTTCGTCAAAGCGGATTTGCGGGAACCGGGCGTGGCGCGCACGGCGATGAGCGGTGTGGACACGGTGTTCCATCTGGCGGCGGATCACGGCGGCCGCGGTTACGTGGACTTGCATCAGGCGGGGCCGGCATCGAACTTTTTTCTGGATGGGATTGTTTTCTGGGAAGCGGTGCGCGCGAAAGCAAAGAAGATTGTGTTCGCTTCGTCAGGATGCGTTTATCCGAACTTCATGCAGTCAGACGTGACGAAAGAGCTGTTTCTGACGGAGGACCTGACGAAAGGCAAGAACGACGCGGACAACACGTACGGTTGGGCCAAGCTGATGGCGGAATTCACGCTGAGTGCGTACCACAAAGAGCACGGGATTGGCACGGCGTCTTGCCGGTATTTCACGGTGTACGGCCCGCGCGGCGTGGAAAATCACGCGGTGATCGCGATGATTGCGCGCGCGTTCATCCAGCAATCACCGTTTGAAGTTTGGGGAGACGGAACGCAGATCCGCAACTGGACGTACATTGATGACATCGTGGAAGGAACGATCCTGGCGGGCGAGAAGATCAACGACGGTACAGCGATCAATCTGGGTACCATGGAGCGAATTCGCGTGCTCGATGCAGTGAAAATGGTTTGCGACATGACTGGGCATAAGGTGGACGTCAAGCTGCGGCCGGATATGCCCACAGGGCCGCTGAACCGCGTGGCCGACAACGCACTGGCGAAGAAGCTTCTGGGATGGGAACCAAAGGTTCTCTTTAAGGACGGCTTGAAGCGGACGATCGATTGGTATTTCGCCACGAAAAATAAAGAGGAAGTGAAGAAAATCTTTGCCCGGATGTTGACGGAAAGATAGGCGCAACCAGCGCTGACTAGCCGTGTTTACTGTTCGAAGGTGTGACCCGCCCGCCTTCGTTTTGAGATGGAAGAGTGCGGGATTCCGCGCTAGCGTATAGGATTACCGGAATCAAGGCGTAGTTCGCATGGGTGCTGCTTGGGAGCCGGGCCCCAACCCGGCAGAAGTGTTACAAAATCGGCGAACGGTCCCCAAGCCGATGGCGTAGCTGAAAACGAAGAGGCTTGATGTCTGCAAGTTTGCTCGCATTTCTTGTAGCGCTGTTTGCATCGCTGCTGCTTGCGGTGCCGGTGCGTGCATTGGCGTTGCGCGTTGGAATGGTAGACCTGCCCGGCCCGCGCAAAGTGCATTTGCAACCGATTCCCCTGCTAGGCGGACTGGCGATTTACGGTGGCGTCTTGTTGGGTGTGTATTCCCTTTTCCAGGGCGAGGCGCGCGCGCAAATCGGCGGAATCCTGGCGGGGGCGACTCTGATCGCGGCGGTGGGAATTCTTGACGATCGCGGCTGGCTTCATCATCAGGTGAAACTTTTTATCGGCATGCCGTTGGCGGCGGGGATTTTGTTGTTGAGCGGGATCCACGCGCAAGTATTCAGCGTGCTGGTCGGCGGTCAGATCGGAGAGGTGTTGGACGCCCTGCTATCGGTGGTGTGGGTTGTGGGAATCACTGCGTCGTTCAGCATTCTGGATCACATGGACGGCTTGTGCGCCGGAATTGCCGCAATGGCTTCGATATTCTTTGCAATGCTTGCGTATCTGAATGGCCAAACGCTCGTGTCGGTGCTGGCTGCGGCAGTATTGGGGGCAGCAGCGGGTTTTCTCAGGTGGAATTTTAAACCGGCGAAGATCTTCATGGGCGACGGCGGCGCGATGTTTTTGGGATTCCTGATGGCGACGCTCGGGTTGAAGCTCCGGCTGGAACATTCGAATCACTTTGCTTCCTGGCTGGCGCCAGTGCTGGTGCTGGGCGCGACGATTTTTGACACGACGCTCGTGACGATTTCGCGAAGCCGGCGAGGGCTGCTCCCCTTTGCGACGCCAGGCAAAGATCATGCTGCGCACCGGCTGGCGAATGTGAAACTCGGGCAACGCGGCGCGGTGCTCGCGATGTATCTGATTGGAGCGATTTCCGGGTCGCTCGCCATCCTGGTCAGCTATCTGTCGACGGCACGGGCGATTTTGCTGGCGGTTGCCGTCATCGTGACTACCTTGATCGGTGTGGCATTGCTCGAACGCGCGCCGTACGAAAAGCAAGCGAAGAAAGCCGCAACAACAACGTAAACGCAGACGGGCGGCTTCCCGTTCGTCTGGATTTTTCTCGCCGAAGCGTTTGCCGAGGACACTGGATTCGCTATACTGAGAAACCGTCCGATTGCCAGCGCCGACCCGCGCGCGAACGATCCGGGCGGGTTTTTTGTCGTAGGGAAACAACGCCGGGAGCGGGCCAGTCAGCAAGTTAACCAGGCAATTCCGAGAAAGATTGAAAAGCGTGGGCGAACTGAAGGAAACCTCTCGTTCCAAACGGGAGAAGCAGGAAATTATTGTTGTGGGCGGATCGGCGGCGGGATTGTATACGGCCGCAAAGCTGGCGCGCGGGGGCCGCGCCGTGCGCGTGCTGGATTCAAAGCCGGAGCTTGACCCGGCGCCGCGCTCGCTCATTGTAACTCACCATTTCCGCAAGCTGCTTGGCCCTGCCGCGGCGGCGAGTGTCAGAAACGAAATACGAAGATTCGAATTGTTTACCGACGGGCGATCCGCGCAGATTGCGTTGCGCGACCCGGACTTGATCATCGAGAGAGCGAAGCTGATCCCTGCGCTGGCGGCGGAAGGACAAAACCACGGAGCGAAATTTAATTTCGATACGCGATTTCTGAGCCTGGGGCCGAATGCGCGCGCGTTGCGATTGGAAGTCGAAAGCGGCGGGCAAAAAGAGGAATTGCATGCGGATCACGTGATCGGCGCAGATGGCGCGACAAGCCGTGTGGCGCGTGTTGCCGGCTGGCCGCCGGTGGAAACGGTTCCGCTGGTGCAAGCCATTGTGAATCTCCCGAACGATTGCCGGCCCGACACGACGCGAGTGTGGTTCGTACCGGACGACACGCCTTATTTTTACTGGCTGATCCCGGAGAACGAGAGCCGGGGCGCACTGGGAATTATCGGCGAAGGCAGCGGGCAGGAGACGAAGCGCCGAATCGAGAAGTTCCTCGAGAAAAAAGGAATGACGGCGTTGGAATGGCAGGGCGCGCGGATTCCGGTGTATCGAAAATGGGTGCCCGTGCGGCGAAAGATCGGCAACGGAGAAGTTTTTCTGGTGGGCGATGCCGCGGCGCAGGTGAAGGTTTCGACCGTCGGCGGCATCGTGACGGGGTTCCGCGGGGCGCAAGGTGTTGCCGATGCACTACTGGAAGAAGCCGGCAGCACGGAACTGCGATCACTCCGGCGGGAGCTAGGGACACACTGGCTGATTCGACGGGCCCTGCATTATTTTCAGCAGAAGGATTATTCGCAGCTGGTGGACTTACTGAACGATTCGACGCGCGAATCGCTGGGCGAAATTAATCGCGATGAATCGACGAAGCTTTTGTGGAACGTGATCCGGCGCCAGCCGCGGCTGGTGCTGATGGGGCTGCGCGGCCTGTTAATGGGAAAGCGTGCGCAATAAGAACAGCGAGTTCGGAAATATCCAGCGAAATCGCGGCCTTCGGTAAACTACTTAAGTTTCTAAAATTGAAACCAATGGAGAGCTTCGCTTGCGCTTATCGGTAATCGGATGCGGCTATGTGGGACTCGTGACGGGGGCATGCCTCGCCGAGGCCGGCCACGACGTGATTTGCACGGATATTGATGCCGGACGCATCGCACAGTTGAACGCAGGCGGAGTGCCGATTTACGAAGAGCATCTCGAGGCAGTGCTGGTTTCCGCGAAAAAAGCCGGGCGGATTTCCTACACAAGCGATGCCGGAGAAGCGATCCGGTTTGGCGAAGCGATTTTTATTTGTGTGGGTACGCCGCCGCGGGAAGACGGCAGCGCGGATCTGTCTGCGATCGACCACGTGGCGCAACAGATCGCGGCGGAAGCGCGCAGTTCAAAACTAGTGGTGGAAAAGAGCACGGTACCGGCAAAAACGGGCCAGGAACTGAAGCGCGCGCTGGAAGCGTACGCGCGCGGCGGTAGCGTGCGGTTTGACGTGGTTTCGAATCCTGAATTTCTGCGCGAAGGGACCGCGGTGCTTGATTTCTTTCATCCCGACCGGATTGTTGTCGGCGTGGACGATGCAGCCGCCGGCAATCTGATGCGCGAGATTTACAGGCCGATTCTGGAGCAAAAGTTTCATTGCCCGGTGCACGACGGGGCCTGCCCGACGGAACCTAAAGCGGAATTTCTGGTTACAACGATCAACAGCGCAGAATTGATCAAGCATGCATCCAATTCCTTTCTGGCGCTGAAGATCAGCTATGCGAACGTGATTGCCGATCTTTGCGAAAAGCTTGATGGCAACGTGGAGCAGGTGACGCATGCGATGGGACTGGACCCGCGGATCGGGACACAATTTTTGAAGGCAGGGCTGGGATTCGGCGGTTTTTGCTTTCCGAAAGACATTCAGGCGTTTATTCAGCTCGCATCGTCGGTTGGCGTGGAATTCGAAATTCTGAAGGCGGCCGAACGCGTGAACAAAGAGCGCATCGAGCGCTTCCTTGAAAAGGTGAACAAGGCGTTGTGGGTTGTGAAAGGCAAACGAATTGCCGTACTGGGGTTAGCGTTCAAGGCGAACACGGATGATATCCGTTTTGCGCCGGCGATTGACGTCATTCGGCGGTTGCTGGAGGAAGGCGCACAAGTGCACGCGACCGACCCGGAAGCGCTGGAGAAGGCGAAGAAGATCCTGCCGGGCGTGACCCTGCATTCGGATCCTTATGAAGCGGTGCGGGACGCGCATGCAGCACTGGTCTGCACCGAGTGGAGTGTGTTTAAGAACTTGGATTGGGAACGCGCGGGAAAATTGATGGCCCGGAAGTTAGTTGTCGACGGCCGGAATCTCTATTCGCCAAAGAAGATGGCGGATTTGGGATTTGAATACTTCTCGTTTGGGCGCGGTTAGTTCAGCGTGCCACGCTTTTTGCGTACGCTACCCTGAAATAAGCGATCGTCAGCTTCAGCCCTTCTTCCAGATTCACTTTCGGTTCCCATTTCAGAATGCGTTTGGCTTTCGCGATATCGGGGCAGCGGCGCTTCGGGTCGTCCTGCGGAAGCGGTTCGAAGACGAGTTTCGGCGCGTTTGGAAAATGAGATCTTACACGCTCGGCAAATTCGAGAATCGTGATTTCGGCGGGATTGCCGACGTTGACGGGATAGTGCTCGTCGGAAATCATCAAGCGGTACATTCCTTCAACTAAATCCGCCACATAGCAAAAGCTGCGCGTTTGCTTGCCGTCACCATAAATCGTGATCGGCTGGCCGCTGAGAGCCTGGTAGACGAAATTCGGCAGGGCGCGGCCGTCGTTGAGCCGCATGCGCGGGCCATACGTATTGAAGATGCGAACGATGTGCGTGTCGAGGCCGTAATGGCGATAAAAGCCCATTGTGAGGGCTTCGGAAAAGCGTTTTGCTTCGTCGTAAACGCTGCGCGGACCGACGGGGTTGACGTTGCCCCAATACTCCTCATGCTGCGGCGAAATTTCCGGATCACCGTAACACTCGCTGGTAGACGACAGAAAAAACTTTGCTCCCTTGGAGCGGGCGAGTTCGAGGGCGTTCAGAGTGCCTGCCGAGCCGACGCGCATCGTTTCGATCGGATGCTTCAGATAGTCAGGCGGGCTGGCGGGCGAAGCGAAATGGAGGACATAGCCGACGGGACCGTCAACGCGCAGGGCGTCGCTTACATCCGCTTGCTGAAATTTGAATTTCGCATTGCCTTCGAGATGGCGCAGATTCTCTGCAACGCCGGTGATGAGATTATCGAGCGCGAGAATTTCCCATCCTTCCGCGAGCAAGCGATCGCAAACATGGGAACCGAGAAATCCCGCTGCACCAGTGACCACCGCGCGCATGAAGCCTCCGAAGAAGTCGCCCTTCAGTTTAACGTTGGCGCGGCGGATTGACCACTGAAGGAGCGCGGGATACGATGCGCAGGCCGATGATTCGAAATCAGGCGAGACACTTGAACGACCGCGGCAGGGCAAGAACATGGCTCGTAGCGTTCGCACTCTTATTCTGCGTGTGCGTGCTGTGCTTCCTGCGCGTGGGCGCGTGGCTGGTTAGAGAGGACCCGCTGCGACCGAGCAACGCGATCGCGGTGCTGTCCGGAGCGATGCCGGAGCGAGCATTGGAAGCGGCTGAGCTTTATCGCCAGGGCCTTGCACCGGAAGTCTGGATTACGCAACCCAGCGAGCCGAAATTCGCGATGGTGACACTCGGAATTCCGTTCGACGGGGAAGAGGAATACAGCCGGCGCGTCCTGATAAAACACGGGGTGCCGGAGCGAGCGATCCGAATTTTGCAGCCGCCGATTGTGAATACGGCGGATGAGATGAACACGATCGCCGCGACTTTACAGAGTGCACACGGCATCTCGGTAATCGTGGTGACTTCCAAAGCGCACACACGCCGCGTACACGGGCTTTGGAACCGCCTCGAGGCAAAGCGCGGGCAGACTATCGTTCGGGCGGCGCGGACAGATTCGTTCGATCCAAGCCACTGGTGGCGAACAACTCATGACGCATTGGACGTGGTTCGCGAATTGCTGGGACTGCTGAACGTCTGGGCGGGCCTTCCGCTGAAGCCGGCGAGGTAGAAGGATGGGCGCCGCATTTTCGCCACACCAACTGAAAGGTGATCCAAACAACCGGTCGGCTGGTTTGGGATGCCTGGCCGGCATTGTTCTGACATGTTTTTTCGCGGTGGTGCTCGGCGCAACGCCGGCCTCCGCGCAAGAGAGAAACTCGTATCTTCGCCGAGTGACGATTGAAGCCGGCGCGGAGCACGATTCGATCAATTGCATTGGGTGCAGCGTTGTCGTGAAGGGAGATCTGGACGGCGAGATCGTCACGATCGGCGGAGACGTAACCGTGTACGGACGCGTGCGACGAGACATCGTCGCTGTGGGCGGAACGATTCGACTGAAGAATGGCGCAGAGGTTGACCAAGATGCAGTTGCCATCGGCGGCGGTATCGCGACGGAGGGAGTGATTCTCGCGCCGAAGCGAGAAGGATTCGTTGCGCTGCCTTGGATGCACTTGCCGGGACAACTGAATATTGCCTGGCGCGGAGCCGTGAGCTTGCTTGGATTTCACGCCGTCTGCATCATTTTGCCGCTGGCGACGCTCCGGCCGAGACGCGTCAGGAATGTCGCGGCCGCATCGCGCAGGTGGCTCGGAACAGGCTTGCTCGGCGCCGGCTTTACCGTGGCGCTGTCGTATCTTATAGGGTGGATTGACGACCACGTCCGATCGGGGGATACGATTTCAGCAATTCTCGGCACACTGTTTCTCGCAGTCTTCGCGATGGGAGTGGCGGGAATCAGCCTCGCAATAGGCGAGCGGATGTTCCAAGGCCGAGTGCTCGCGGCGATCTTCGCGGGCGCGATTCTGCTCGTGATACTGGAACTGATTCCGTACCTGGGCTTCGTAGTGATGATTCTTGCAGCAAGCTGGGCTAGCGGAGCGGCGCTGTGGAGCGGGATGGGATTTCGCGGGACGCCGGCCGCCCCAGAATCGCAGACGCCTGCCGTTCACGGATAAATTCTCTAAAAAAAGAAAAAGCGTTTGCGGGGTTTCGCCGGCCGCTCATCGGCCACTTCCGGAACGTACGGCAAGTTGCGGCCTTCGAACGCAGCGAGCGGATTATCGACCAACAGCGCCCGCGCTGTCTCTTCCCCGAATTGTGAAGCCACTACATCAAAGGCCGGTCGAAGCGCGAGTGGCCGCGACTTCGTATTGTGCGCATCGCTGGAAACAAAGTGAATGAGGCCTTGCGCGATCCAGGCGAGCGAATCGCTCCTTGCTCCGGGGCCGAAGACGCCGAGCAGCGAACCCGCGGTGACCTGCGCGTAACATCCAACGCGAGCCCAACGCGCGAGCCGCTCCGGTTGCGCGCGCAAGATGCCGTTGCGCTCGGGATGAGTGACTATCGGCCGCAGTCCAGCCAGTTGTAAATAATGGAGCATTTGGTCCATTGCGGGCGGGATGGAGAACTCGTTGAACTCAACGAGCAGATAATCCTTCTGGTTGAGACAGAACTGCGCGGGGGCAGTTTTCAGAGCGGTCACATTTTCGGGATTGAGATGAAAGTCGCAGCCTGTGGCGATCTGGAGGCGGTCACCGACGTGGGATTGCAATTCATCCCGGGCGGCGCGAACACGCGCGAAATCAAAACTGTATTCGCTGCTGGCGTGGGGAGTGGCCACCACGTGCGTAATGCCATCGGCAATGGCGGTTTCGGCCATGGCGAGTGACTCTTCGATGGTTTTTGCGCCATCGTCGAGCCCGGGAAGAATGTGGCAGTGCAGGTCAACCATGTGAGTTCCAGTTCAGCGTCTCCATGTTCCGAACGCTTGCCATGCGCCGAGCAGGAAAAGAAGCGCGGCAAATACCTGACGCATGCGAAGCGGTTCGATTCGCCTGGCGATTTTCGCTCCGAGAATGCCGCCGAGGAAAAGCCCTGGAATCAGAAGGACGCCAGTTAGCCAGTGGACGTAACCGGCCTTCGCGTAAGCGAGCACGGCGAGAAGGCCGGTCGGCGGAATCAACGCGACAAGGCTGGTGCCCTGTGCCTTGTGTTGCTCAAACGCGAGAAGCAAACCAAAAATCGGAATCAAAACGATTCCACCGCCGATACCGAACAGTCCCGACGCGATACCGCCCGCGACGCCTGCAAAAAGAAATCCGATCGACTTTTTCATTTCACGCGCCACCTTGCGAGGAAGCGGTGGGCTGCGGCGGCGATTGCTTCGAGGCCTTGCCCCAAAGTAAAAGCGCGGACAGCATCAGAAATCCGCCAAAAAATTGCGTTAGCAGGCGCGACGACATCGGCACAGCGATGCGGCCACCGAGGTAGCCGCCTAGCAACATCCCGACGGCGCAATAGATTCCGGCATGAAAATCTACCACGCCCTTCTTCCGGTATTCCAGCAACGCGCCGAGACCAATCGGCGGAAGCAACACGAAAAGAGACGTGCCCTGCGCGAGATGTTGATCCATGTGCAAAAGGTGAACCAGAGCAGGAACCAGAACCACCCCGCCGCCAATACCCAGTAGCCCGACGAGAATTCCAGCGCACAGACCGATCAAGACAACGACGATGTGCATCCGAAGTGCAGTTCCCTTCCGGGGCAAAGGTTCGTGCCAACTTTAACGCATAGATTCTGGCTCATCCGGCAGCCCCTGCCAAGCTTTTGGAGTGCTGCGCACGACCTGTTATATTTTAATTTCAGCCTAACTAATGTTCTGCGACTGTAGAGCGGTCCCATCGAAGGAGAGAGTCTGCCAATATGCCAATGGATCGAAGGCCGGAGTTTTTCAAAGGGGCGCAGCTAAAAGTCGGCATCATCGGTTGCGGATACGTGGGTCTGCCGCTGGCGCTGCGTTTTGCGGAAGCGGGACACAAGGTCACTGGCTTTGATACTGATCCCGCCAAAGTCAGCCAGCTTAATGCAGGCCGCTCGTATATCGAGCACATTCCGCAGGCAAAGATCCAGCAGTACGTCATTTCGCGGCATTTTTCGGCCACCACGGACTTCGCGAAGTTGAAGGAGGTCGACGCGATTCTGGTTTGCGTGCCGACACCGCTCGATGAACGCCGGGAACCGGACCTGAGTTACGTGAAACAAACAGCAGAGTCAATTTTGCCGAATCTGCAAAAAGGCCACTTGGTCGTGCTGGAATCCACAACGTACCCGGGAACAACGGAAGAGCTTGTGTTGCCGATCCTGGAGTCCAACGGAATGCGTTGCCCGATCGCGGCCGGTGCAGCGAGTGACAATATCCCCTGCGATTTCTTTTTGGCGTTTTCACCGGAGCGGGAGGACCCCGGCAACAAGCAGTATGGCCTGGCGCAAATTCCGAAAGTCGTCGGCGGCGTGAACCCTCCGAGCGGGCGCGCGGCGCAAGCGCTTTACGCGCAGGTCGTCTCGCGCGTAGTTCCGGTCAGTTCCACCCGAGCGGCGGAAATGGCCAAACTGCTCGAAAATATTTTCCGCTGCGTGAATATCGCGCTGGTGAACGAATTGAAGCTGCTCAGCTTGCGCATGGGGATCGACATCTGGGAAGTGATTGACGCAGCCGCCACCAAGCCGTTCGGTTTCATGCCGTTTTACCCCGGACCTGGGCTCGGCGGGCATTGCATTCCAGTTGACCCGTTCTATCTTTCGTGGAAGGCGCGCGAATACGACTTTGCGACACGATTCATCGAGCTGGCGGGCGAAATAAACACTTCGATGCCCTACCACGTGGTCGAAGCGGTGGCCACGGCGCTCAACAAGCAGAAGAAAAGTTTGAATGGCTCGAAGCTGCTTGTGCTGGGCGTCGCATATAAGAAAGACGTTGACGACCTGCGCGAATCGCCGACACTGAAAATCATGCAGCTTCTGCAAGGGCGCGGCGCGCACGTGGAGTACAACGATCCGTACTTTGCGCAGTTGCACCGCATGCGCCACTACAACTACGAAGGCATGAAGTCCGTACCGCTCTCGCCGCAGACGCTTGGTGCGTACGACGGAGTGATTATCGCGACGGATCACTCCGTATACGACTACAACTTGATCGTGGACAGTTCGAAACTCGTGGTGGATAGCCGCAACGCCACGCGGCGCGTCGTGCGCAATCGCGACCGCATCGTGCTCTGCTAGTTTATAAGTGAATCCCGGCGCGCTTTATTCGCCGCCCTTAGGCTGCAATTCCACGCGCGCTTCGGCAAACGGCAGCACCGCCTGAAGGAGTACGGGAGTGCGCGCGGCGTCGTGCGCCAGGTAAAGCGTGAAGTGTGCGTCCTTCATTTCCGCCCCGTTATCGAAAACCCGGACATCGATCGTTGCCGCCGTATAATGGCCCGCCGGCACTGCGACTTCCGACGTGCCAATCAATTTCGCCCGGACGTCGTAAAGCTTGCGGCCATCGAACACCGGGCTCTTCACTTCGCGCGTCGCGTCCCAGTTCACCGAGCGCAAATACTGCATCATGCCCAATGGGTCGCGCGTGCCCGGCAGCACAACGGCCGCCGAAGTACCCGGTGGCGGCGGTGCTTTGCCTGTGGTCGTGAGGTGCTGGATAGACTGCACTTTTTGCCCGCGTTCGCTCAGACGCATTTCATATTGAACGCAAGTGAACGAATTGCCTTCGCTGAAAGAATCGAAGCGGTCATCGAGTTCAAAGATCAGGCGCATCGCGTTTTGTGTTTTAGCCGTGGCCTGGAAATGCCATTCTGGTTTGCCGTTTGATTCCTTTTTGTCGACGACTTGCAATCGCAAGCTGGCGACATTGCCTACTTTCGCGAGGCTCGCGGCAAATTGAAGGTCTTCGCCCGGCTGCGGAGCGAAAGCTGGCGCCGGCGCGGGCTTTCTGGCGGAAGGTTCGGCCGCTGCTGTGCCAGAATGTTCTGCTGGAGATTCTTTGCCGGGTTCCGTTGCATGGGCAATCGGCGTGAACGACACGACCGGCTGTTCACTTCCACCGCGAAAATGCAGCCACAAAAAGGCAGCACCCGCGAATAGAACCGCCGCTGCGATGGCTACGTACAACGAGGCTCTGCCACTCATGCGGTGTTCGGAACGCCGGCGGCTTGTATAGGGTTGACAGTTCATATTTCGTCGTACAATTTTAGTTTACGCGCCGCGAGTCTCGATGCGCGATTCTGCTCCGAAACAACAGAGTATCAAAACTCGCGGCAGAGAGACTCATCGTAGAACAGAAGGGCCCTCATTCGGATAAGAGGGTCTGCCGTAGACTAGGCTGAAAGACAGGAGTTTTCGCAAATGCGCTACGTGGTAACTGGCGGAGCCGGATTTATCGGGTCGAACACGGTGGACGAATTGGTGCGCCGCGGTGAAACCGTAATAGTCCTCGACGACCTATCGTCAGGCAAGGAGGACAATCTCGCCGAAGTCCGCAGCAAGATTTCCTTCATCAAAGGCAGCATCACCGACCTTGAGGCCGTTCGCAAAGCAATGCAATCCGCCGACTACGTTATTCACCTTGCGGCGCGCACCTCCGTGCCGCGTTCCGTGAAGGATCCGATAGACACCAACAAAATCAATGTGGAGGGAACACTTAACGTGCTTGTGGCGGCGCGCGACGCGAAAGTAAAGCGCCTGGTCTTTGCGGCTTCGTCTTCGGCGTACGGTGAGACGCCGACACTTCCCAAGGTGGAAACCATGCAGCCCGAACCGATATCACCGTACGGAGTGGCGAAATACGCGGGCGAACTTTATTCGCAAACGTTCGGCCGCGTATTTGGCCTGGAAAATGTTTCTCTCCGCTACTTCAACATTTTTGGGCCGCGTCAGGATCCGGATTCGCCCTACTCCGGCGTGCTCGCAAAGTTTTGTACGGCGTTTCTGGAAAAAACGCAACCGCTGGTATTCGGCGACGGCGAACAATCTCGCGACTTCACGTTTGTTGAAAATGCCGTGGCGGCAAACCTGCTCGCCTGTGAAGCCCCGAACGCTTCCGGCAAAGTATTCAACGTCGGTACCGGCACGCGCATCACACTGAATCAGACCTTGGCGCTGCTCGCCAATTTGACGGGAAACAAGCTGGAGACAAAGTACGAGCCATCGCGTGACGGCGATATCCGCGACTCGCAGGCGGACATCACGCAAGCCCGCGAAATTCTGAACTACGAACCGCTCGTAAACTTCGAAGAAGGCTTGCGCCGGACCATCGAGTGGTACCGCGAAGCGCAGGCTAAAGCCCTCGCAAAACAAAAGAGCGAAGCCTAAACGGGCTCCGCTCTTCGCTTTCGCTTAAAATTCAGGCTAGGGTTGCGCCGTTTTGCCGTAACTCAACGGGTCGCCCGCCTTCGGCACGTCGTAGCTGTTCCAGAACCACAGCGGCCCCAGCTTTTTCTGTTCCGGCCACACCTGATCCAGCGTATCGCCTTCGAACAGTTCCCCGTTCTTCATCACCCAGTGAATTGTGTTCGTGTTGTGGATGTCATCCAACGGATTCTTGTCGAAGATGACGAGGTCCGCAAGCTTGCCAGGTTCGATTGTACCCAGTTCATTTGGACGACCGACAATTTTCGAGCCGTTAAGCGTCGCGCAACGCAGAACTTCCATCGGCGTCATGCCACCGCTCGCGAGCATCCACAACTCCCAGTGATAGCCGAGCCCTTGCAGCTGGCCGTGGCTGCCCACGCCGACGAGCCCGCCTTCCCGCGACAACTTGGCAACCTGCGCCGCGAGCCGCGGAAACGCGTATTCGTCTTTGCGGAACCACGCCGGGCGCCGCTTCGTTTTTTCATCCATCACTCGATGCGGCGTAAAGTGATTCAGCTTCGCGTTATCATGCACTTCGCTGAACTCGTACCAATAATCTTCACCGAACGGTCCGCCGTAATTTACGATGAGTGTCGGCGTTTCCGCGATTCCGGACTTGGCGAAGAGTCCGAGAACGTCTTTGTAGAGCGGCGTAATCGGCAGTGTGTGTTCGTTGCCGTGAAAGCCGTCGATGACATGCGTCATATCCAGCTTCAAATCCAGACCTCCTTCGGTCGTCGGCATCATTTCCAGTTCCTTGGCCGCTTGCACCATGAACTGGCGCTGCTTGCGATTCCCGACGATGTAACTCTTGATGTTGTGCGTGCCGTAGTATTTCTGGTATTTCGTCAGAACGCCTTTCACTTCTTCCATCGACTGGAAGTTGTTGTCCGAGAAGACGCCCGGTCCCGTGGAAAACGCGCGGAGACCGATAATGTCGCCCGTGTCGACCAGGTCCTGATACGCGAACATGTCGTTTGAACCCGTCTGCACGTCGAGACCGGCCGTCACGCCGTATGCCAGGTTCGCCATGAAGGCCCAGTTCTGGGTGTCCAGGATGCCGCGGCGAATTTCGAACCAGTGCGCGTGTGTATCGATGAATCCCGGCGTGATTGTTTTGCCGTGAACGTCGATCACTTTGGCGCCCGCCGGAACCGTCGCCTTGAGTCCCACACTCTTGATTCGGTTGTCTTCGATGACGATGTCGGAGTTCTTTAGCACCTCGTCGCCCTTCATCGTCACAATGGTCGCGCCCCGCAGCACGACTGTACCTTTCGGCGTCTTACGCGGAACTTCCAGGTCGACCGCAATTTCCGTAACGTCCTTTTCCTGCTCCTTGAACTTTTGCGGCTTCTTCTCTTCCTTCTTGTCGTCTTTCTTATCGGCCTTATCGGCGTCTTTCTTGTCTGCGTCTTTCTTGTCTGCGTCTTTCTTGTCTGCGTCTTTCTTGTCGCCTTCCTTGTTCTCGTCCTTCGGGGGTTCAAACGAGATCGAGCTCAACGGCTGCCGGAAGTAACTAGCGCCCACGGCCCACGTAATGGTTTTGCCGTCGTCAGCCCATCCGAAATAGTCAGCGCCAATGTCCGTCAGTTTCTTGAGCGGAACCGACGGCCCACTGGTGCTGATCGTTGGTGCTTCACCGCCGACTGGAGGCATAGCGACCACGTAGAGTTGATTCGAAATATGCGCGAGCGCCCACTGGCCGTCCGGGCTGGGCACGATGTCGTCGGCAGGCACCGGCTCTTCCGCAAAGAAGATGCCCTGCCCTTTTACTTGTAAATGCGTGCGCCGATCCGTTCCGTCATATCGCAAGGAAACAAGACCGGCGGGCGTGTACAAATAGATGCGGTCTTTCTCGTGAGTGAAATGCGGTCCACCGGCTCCGCGCGCCGGCAAAATCAGATTGGCATCGCCGCCATTTGACGGAATCCAGATCAAATCCGCGTTGCCGGTCTGGCCGCCGTCGAACGTGCTGTTGTCGCGGTCATAAGCGTTGCCGCGCAGCAACACGATGCGGCTTCCGTCCTGCGACCACGCGGGATTGCTGTAAACGCCCAGCGACTTCGAAAGTTGCTGCGGCGTGCCGCCTGCCGCGGGAATTTTCCAAAGTTGCCCTCCATCGGAGGTCCAACTGACGTACGTGATCCACTGTCCATCCGGCGACCACGCTGGTTGATACGCATGTGCGTTGCCGGTGGTCATCTGCATCGGCTTCCCGTTGGGAAGTTCGATCGTGAACAGATGCGTCATCGCCGAGAAGGCAAGCTTCTTGCCGTCGGGCGATTCTGTCGTGTCCTGGATCAGCCGAGCTTTAACCGGACCTTGGTCCACCTTCTGCGGAAAATCAAGCTTTGGTCCAAGTTCCTGGGAAACCTGCGCGGTAAAAGGAATGATGGACTCCGCGCCGGTCATCACATTCAGGCGGCGAATTTTGCCGTCCTGGTTGTAAACAATTTCCTGCCCGCCGGGAAGAAACGCATATCCGGGAAAAACGTCGCGCGTGAACCGTGACTCCTGATCGTCGCGTGTGATCGGGTAACGTACCCACTTGTCTTCACCGGTCTCGAGGTTGCGCATGCGCAACCCGGATTCGGTTTCAAAACGTGAAACGTAAAGCATGCTTTTCCCGTCCGGTGAAAGCACGGGCCGGAACGCACTGAGCGACTGCTGAATAATCGTGTCTTCGTCGCCCGTCTTCCGGTCCTTACGTTTGATTTCCCACAACGGCAGCATCGTGTTGTAGGAAAACGGTCCGTGCCGCTCGGCGTAGTAGAGGTACTTCCCATCTGCTGATGCGACGACGCCGACATCATTCGGCCGATCTTTCCGCTGAACGGCCGGTGAAGGCCGCGACTTTGTAATCTGAATCCCGCTGCCGCCGTCCACGTGGTACATCCAAAGTTCGTACGCACCGATCCCCGACGGCGCTTTCGAAACGAAAATGTACTTTCCATCCTGCGCCCACGACGGCGTGACGAAATCGCTGCCCGGGTCTTTCGAAACCTGTTTCGCTCCCGTGCCATCGGGATGAATGATCCAAATGTTGTCGCTGCCTTCCCGGTCGGAGAGGAACGCAATCCACTTGCCGTCCGGCGAAAACTTGGGCTGGCTGTCAAACGCCATTCCGCCGGAGATGAGTTTCGCCTGGCCGCCCTCTACCGGCAGCGTGTAGAGGTCGCCGAGCAGCTCAAAGACGATGGTTTTGCCATCAGGCGAAACGTCGAGCGATAGCCAGGTGCCTTCATCAGTGGTGAACTCGATTTTGCGGTCGCTCTTCAGCGGCAGCGGCGGCTTCTTCTCGTCCTTTTTCTCGTCTTTCTTTTCTTCCTTCTTCTCTTCTTTCTTTTCCTGCGGCGCGGCGAGGCTCGAAGACGCCAGCAACCCCAGCGCCATGCCCAATCCCATTGCCCACACCCACACTCCCCGCCCAGCGAACTTGCTCGCGATCATTGCGTTCTCCTTCAAATTGCAATTCAAAGAATCCAGAAGCGCCTTTTGGCGGAGGGAACATACTTCGCCGCAGGGACCACCCCGTGCTACGCCGTTAGACGCGAAACGGTGGGAAGCGTCTCATATTTGAGGCCCTCTCGACAATCCATCCCGCTGGCGCCGCGCCCGTGCCACGCGCTACACACAACCCCACCCGCGTGCTAGGCTATCCAACTACTCCATCGACCGAATGTTTCGTATAGTCCCCACACTCTATCGTCGTCACCGCGTCTCGCCGGCCTTTTTGCTTGCACTTTGCCTCTTCTGCCCTCTGGCATCTCCCCGGCCGGCAAACGGTCAGCTTATCCGGCTGCCGTCCGGCAAGGGCGAAATCGTGGAAATTTCCGCCGACGGTGCACAGAAGAAGCAAGGCGACCTCTTTATCGCCGACCAAAACGTCCTCATCCAATATGGCGAAATCTCACTCCGCGCCGACCACGTCGAATACAACTACCGCACGCACGAAGCTGCCGCCACCGGCCATGTCGCGTTCGACTACGACAATCAGCACATCGAGGCCGCAGAGGCCCAATACAACCTGAGCACGGCGACCGGCAAATTCCACGACGTTCGCGGCGACGTCAAAATCTCGCGTCGGCCCAATCCACTTGTCCTCGTGACGGACAACCCGCTGCACTTCGAAGCACGCGACGTAGACAAACTTCCTGGTGACGTTTACATCGTCCGACAGGCCTGGATCACCGTTTGCGACCCCGAACATCCGAAATGGCAATTCTTTGCCCGCCGTGCCCGCATTCGAATGGACAAAGACGTTGCGCTGGTAAACGCGAATTTCCGCCTCTTCCGCGTTCCGCTCATCTGGGTGCCCTACGCAACCGCTCCCGCCGGGCCTCGCGTTCGCGAATCCGGTTTCTTGGTCCCGGACATCGGCAACAGTAACCGTAAGGGCGTGATTCTCGGCGACGCGTTTTACTGGGCGCCCTCCTCCTGGTTCGATTCAACGGTGGGCGCTCAGTACCTGAGCAAGCGCGGTTCCGCCGAACGCGCTGAGATTCGCGCGACGCCCGACGAAAACACGACGTTCAATTACAACTACTACGGCGTGATTGACCGCGGTCTTCGTGACTCGAACGGCATCTTGCAGCCCCAGGGCGGCCATCAGCAGCGGCTGGAAATTCAATCGCTCCTCCCAAACAACTGGCACTTCGTCACGGACTTCAACCAACTCTCCTCGCTCACCTTCCGCCTCGCCTTCGCCGACGCATACGGTGACGCGATTAACTCCGAAGTTCGCAGCTCGATATTTCTCACGAATAATTTCAAGGGCTTCAGCGTGAATTTTGCCGCGCTCAACGACAAGAATTTTCTGACAATTAATCCGGAGACGAGTGTCTCGCTAAGAAACCTCCCTGAAGCAAGGTTGGGCTCCGTCGAACAAGCGCCGTGGCGCAATCTGCCGGTCTATCTGAGTTTCGATTCCTACATCGGCGGCTCCAAGCGCGAGGACGCCAACTTGACCACGTCAACGATTGTCCAGCGTACGGAATTCGCCCCGCGCGTCACGATTCCGCTGCACTTCGGCGCATGGCTTGGCGTCACCGCGACCGGCGCGGTGCGCACAACCCGTTACGGCGCGTCACTCGACGCCGCCGGCAACCTGAGCGAGCAGCCGGTCATGCGCAACGATGGAGAATTTACGCTGGAAATCCGGCCGCCAACGCTGGAACGCTTCTTCGATCGCGCATCGCTCAAAAAAGACAAACCGCGCCATCGCTACAAGCACACCATCGAACCTGACATTGCCTTTCGCTACGTAACAGGTGTCAACGATTTCCAACGCTTCATTCGCTTCGATTCGGACGCCACCCTTAGCAACACCAGCGAAATCGAATACGGCATCACGCAACGGCTGTTCCTGAAGAGCGGCGACGACCAGCCGAACGAGCTCGTTTCCTGGCGGCTGGTTCAAAAACATTATTTTGACCCAACGTTCGGTGGCGCCATCGTTGACGGGCAAAGAAACGTCCTGCAAGCGCTCAACTCCGTTACGCCGTTCGCGTTTGCCCTGGGAGCCAGAAATTGGTCGCCGATCGTCAGCGACATCAAAGTCACGCCCGGCGAAAAATACGACGCCGAACAAATCCTGGAGTACGATCCGCAACTCCAAAAAATTACCGCGATTGGTTCACTCATCAAAGTGAAGCCATACTCCGAATTTTTCGCCACGGTTGCGCATTTCCGTTTTCAGGCCGATCCCGCTCTACAGCCGCTTTCCAATCAAGTACGCGCTCTTTTCGGCTACGGCAGCCTGAATCGCAAAGGTTTCAACGCCACCGCCGGCATCAGCTACGACGTGACAAATGGCGTCCTGCAAAACCAAATCGCGCAAATCAACTACAACGGTGGTTGCTGCGGCATCGCTCTGGAATACCGGCGCATCAACCTCGGCCCGGTCCGCACAGAAAATCAGTTCCGCGTCGCATTCATCGTCGCCAACCTCGGCACATTCGGAAATTTGCGCCGTCAGGAAAAAATCTTCTAGATCCGGAAATCTTGTACTTCGTTTGCGATTCAGCGAAATTGCCTCCCGCCGCGTCCTTCACCCCTCTACGTGCTCTCTGTGTCCTCTGTGCTCTCTGTGTTAAATTCCTCCTTCATGGCAAAACACGGTCTCGCGTATCTCTCTATTGCTGAAATCGGCGGTCTCTTTCGCGCTCGCAAGCTCTCTCCGGTCGAGCTCACAAAACATTTTCTCGATCGTACCGATCGGCTGAATTCCACGCTTAACGCCTACTTGACCGTCACACCCGACCTCGCGCTCGCGCAAGCCCGCCAAGTGGAAATTGAGCTCTGCAACCCGCGCAACAAGAAATCACGCCGCGATCGCGGTCCGCTTCATGGAATTCCCATCGCGCTGAAAGACAATATCCATACCAGCGGAATTCGCACCACAGCCGGCTCAAAGTTTCTAAAGGAATTCATTCCAGATCATGACGCGCACGCGGTCACGAGGCTCAAGGCCGCCGGCGCAATCATTCTCGGCAAAACCAATCTCCACGAGTTCGCCTACGGCGTCACCACGAACAATCCGCATTTCGGGGCCACGCGCAATCCGTGGGACACGGCGCGCGTGCCGGGCGGATCCAGTGGCGGCGCAGCTGCAGCCGTCGCGGCTGGTCTTTGTGTAGCAGCGGTAGGCACGGACACAGGCGGCTCAATTCGTATTCCTGCTTCGCTCTGCGGCATTGTCGGTTTCAAACCGTCGCTTCATCGTGTCTCCGTCGAGGGAATCATTCCCCTGTCGCCGACGCTCGATTGCGCCGGTCCGATGGCGCGTTCGGCGGAAGACGCGGCCCTTCTGTTCGACGCGATTTCCGAGCCACGCAAAGGAGAGCAGCCGCTTTCCAAATCTCTCGATTCGCGCGGCAAGAAGAAATTCACGCTCGGCATTCCGAAAGAGTTCTTCTTCGACGCGATTTCCCCTGAAGTGCAAGCTTCTTTCGAATCAACTCTAAAAATCCTCCGGAAACGTGGGTTCGCAATCAAAGAGGTGTCGATTCCTCTTTTGAACGAAACCGAAACCGCCGGCAACAACATCGCCTGGGCCGAAGCCACCCGCTATCATCAAAAAGTCGGCTGGTTTCCGAAAAATTCCGCCGACTACGGCGAAGACGTTCGCGCGCGTCTCGAAATCGGCGCCCGCGTCGCCGCAACAACTTATCTCGAGGCAATGGAGTCGCGCGAAAAGTTCATCACACAATTTCATTCGGTTCTGAGCGAAACGAAAGTCGACGCTCTCGCTGTCCCCACCACTCCCATCTCCGCTCCGCTCATCGGCGAAGAATCCACCACTATCAACGGCAAAGACCACGCTACGCGCGCACTCTTGCTGCGCCTCAACCGCCCCGCCAATCTCGCAGGCATCCCTGCAATCTCCGTCCCTTGCGGCCTCTCGCCCTCCGGCCTTCCGCTCGGACTCCAACTCATCGGTGCTAATTCTTCGGAGCCCGAACTCGCCGCTATAAGCGATGCGATCGAAAGTGCCCTTCCCTCCATCGGAAAACCGTCATATGACTGAACGCTCATCGGGCTTCAGTCTCCGTCGCCTCTTGACCATTCTCGGCGTCACCTATCTCTCCATCCTGCTGTTCTTGCGAATCTTCGAATCGCATCTCATCTTTTTCCCGAACCTCCCCTCGCGCCTTGCAGGCGATTGGCATCCTTCAGGACTTCGTGTCGAGGACGTTTGGATTTCCGCGGACGACGGCGCAAAATTTCACGCATGGTGGATTCCCGCTGACGGCGCCAAGTTCACCTTCCTTGCGTTTCATGGCAACGCGGGCAACATTTCAGACCGCGTGTATGTCGACCGGTTTCTTCACGAACTTCCGGTAAACGTCCTCGCCGTGGAATATCGCGGTTATGGCAAGAGTGAAGGCCAGCCAAATGAGAAGCATTTCTATCGTGATGCCCGCTCTGCGCTGCGTTACCTCGCGGAAAAACGCGGCGTCGACCCTAAATCCATCATCGCCTATGGCCAATCGCTCGGGACAGCTGTAGCCGCCGATCTCGCCTCACAAACAAATGTCGGCGGCGTAATCCTCGAGGCGCCATTCCCCTCAATCGCCGCCATGGCACGGCGCGCCTACTGGTTTTTGCCCGGACTAAGTCTATTGGCAGGGTCGCAGTTCGATACAAAGGGCAAAATGGCAAAAATCAATGTGCCCTTGCTGATCGTCCAATGCACTACCGATCCGGTCATTCCTCCGGACTTGGGCCGGCAAGTCTACGAGGCCGCCGCGTCGCCGAAAACTCTCCTTCAATTCGACATCTCGTGCCACGAACAATCCGCTCTGCTCGCTCCGGCCAAATACAAAGTCGCCTTGCTCGAGTTCTTGGCGAAGGTCGATCGCTGAAAGCAGTTACAGTGGCCGATCTTCAGATCGGCTCTTTGTCAGACGCGCTCGCGAATCCCGCTTGCGCCTGCTCCACTGTCGCAAACATCCCGATAATCTTGTCGACTTTTGTCAATTTTAAACTGTAATCGATCATCGACTGCGCCGCGGCAATCCGCAGTCCCCCGCCGGATTCTTTTAATTTCGCCAGACATCGCACCATCGACCCAATCGCCGCGCTATCCGCGTGCGTCACGCCGCTCATATCGAAAATCACCCGCGTCTCATGCGCCGTAATCATGGACTCGACTTCCCGCTCCAGACGCGCGCATTCCGGCCCGCAGTGAATGTTTCCCTGAATCGTCAGCACCGCCAGCCCCGGCTCCAGTTCGCGCTTTGTGAATTTGAGGATCATTTCGCCGCGCGCTCCTCGCTATCATAGGGAAACTGCCGGATCAGCCGCACGCAATCCCCCAGCGCCGAAAAGAGCGATTCGCCCCAGCCGCACGGCACAAAGGGCGCCGCCTTCTGATTCACCGCCTTGTCCGCCTCAGCGTAGAACCGCACTCGCTGACCGGGCGGCGGCACCGCAAACTCTTTCACCGTAATCCCGAACGTCACGTTTCCCGTCGTCTGCACTTTCACGATTGAAAACTCGTGCAGCCGCATCAACTCTTCCGCCGGATTCGCCTGCAAATACACCCAATCGCTCATGCGGCCCATCCTCACGCGCTGTCTTATTTCGCGTGGATACTAGGCCACACACCTGCTCAAGTCAACGGACGGCATGGCGGTGCACCGGCAAAACTCATTGCGGCGAACTTAGGCGAGACTCTACTCCGGCTTTTCCGGCGCATGCTCCGGATACCAGTAATTCGTGCATTCCGGGCAAATCCCGTGGGAAAACTCCACCTGCGCGTGATCGCGGACATACACTTCGATTTGCTGCCAAGCCCCACTTTCTTCTTGAATCTTTTTGCACGAAGCGCAAATCCGCAATATCCCGGACAGCGTGTTCAAGCCCAGCAGCGTCTGTTTTAGTTCAGTGATTAACTGGTCTTTGCGCGCCTCCCGCTTTTCTCTATCTACGATGTGGCGGCCGTTGATCACTACGCCCCGCACTTCGGGATGGTCCAACAAATTCGAGGCCACTATTTCAAACGTCATCCAGAAGCCTTCGGCGTGGCGCGCGCGGCACTGCACCGAATCGCGTGCGCCGGGCGTTTTCACGAGTTCATCCAATGCGCCCAGCACCACGTCGCGGTCTTCCGGATGGATTAATTCAAAACACGTCGAGCCTACGATCTCTTCCTGTTTGTAGCCCAGAATTCGATAAAACGTTGGATTTGTATAGCGCACTCGTCCATCCGCTTCTCGGATGGTTAGGATGTCGTTGCTGTTCTCCACGAGTAGACGAAATGAATCGTCCTGCTCCTGCATTGGTTCAGCGATGGGGGTCGTCAATGGCGGCCTTCCTTCTATCGTTATGAATTTTCGCGCGGTCCGGCAACCTGCTGCCGCGGTCCGCGGCTGTTGTTCCATATGAGTTCAGGGCGCCATCCTACCTGCCCCGTCGGGCACCGTCTGCATGCCTCTTGTACTGGTACCGTAAATAGTACGAGTACAGGTAGCAGGCGCACCCTTATTGGGGATAGCCCGGCCCGCCACGCCTCTTCGGTCGTTACAAATTGTGGCCAAGTCTTGGATTTAGATTGCTTTTCTGTTGTCAATTATGTAATATTACGTTGTAAGAATCATGGAGGGGAGAAAGTCGGCTCCTTCGTGTGTCTCACCAGGAAAGTCCCTCAAGCAGCTTCTTTTCGGTCTCTTCCACGATCTTTGCGGCGAATCGCAACATGGCAAAAGAGCAGTCCTTTTGTTTTCAACCACTTACGCACTGTTCTTTCGCTTTCTTGTACCAGAGCGCAAACCATCTCCTTTAAATTCAATAGCTTCCGCACTCTTTGCCAAAAATGCCGGGGTGGACCTTCTTTTGCCTCTGCTTCAGCGCCCAACTCCCCATCCGGTAGCCGAGCGTCCCGCTCGCGATGCCGGCGAGCACATCCGCCACGTAGTGGTACCGGCCCCAGACCGTCGCAACGCACATGCACAGTGCCAGCGGCAGCAAAGTCCAGAACAGCCACCGCCGGTGCTTCCACGCGCCCCACAACGCCGCCACCGAACCAGCTACATGCTCCGAAGGGAATGCCGCGCCACGCACACGCCCAAAGTGTTCGATAAAATCGATCGTCGCCGTGAACGGCCCGCCCTGCAAATTCCCGTGCCACATTCCCGCCATCGCAAACCACGGGCTCTCAATCGGAAAAAACATCGCGATGCAATACCCGACCACGTATCCCGCGGCCGAGTACGTCATCGTCGCCCAATACGCTTCCCAGTCGCGGCGGTAGTACAAAACGCCGCCGACGATCAGCAGATACGTAAAGTACGTAAGATAAGCGAACTGAAAGAAATCGTTCCGCGCGGGCGTGGAAAACTGTTCGAGCCACAGCGCCGGATGCACGCCCGTCAGCCAGTAATCGAACGCAATCAGTTTCGCGTCCTGCCAGCCCGGCTTCACAAGGTGTACGAGCTTTCCCAATTCCTCGAAACAGAAAAGAAAGAACAAGTGCGGATACCAGTGCCGCCAAAAATGCCAGAAGCGGGTCGAAAATGTTTCGCCGCTCACAATCGCACGCTGCTCGCTCGCCGCAGCGATTCGAGAGAGCGCCAGAATCAAAAACGAAACGAACGCCTGCGTTACGACGAGTCGCAGCGGATGCGCCAGATTTCGCGCGAAGATTGCAATCAGTCCACTCGACAGTGCCATGTAGCCGAGCGCGATCCATTCAAACGTGCCGCAAGCCTTCCACGCGTATGCCAATTCACGCTGAACGGCTCCGCCAAGATTTTGCAGCGCGAATTCTCTGGTTTCACCTTGCGGCCAGGTCAGAATCGCTTCATTGGAATCGAAACCTTCTTGCTTCTTCATCGCGCTCTTTCCGGAACCATCTTTGCCAATTTCGTTTTCGGGCGAACCTCTCTCGCCCATTTCGCAATCGTCCAGGCTTGCCGCCGTGCCGCTTGCCGTAAACCGGAATCCGGATTCACCGCGAACGGTTTTCCGACGCTCGCCAGCATCCACTGGTCCTGCGCACTGTCCCCGTACGCGCTGCATTCCGCCAAATTCAATTTCCATTTCTCCGCGTACCACCAAACCGCTACCGCCTTCGCTTCTCCAAACACCGGCCGTCCGAGCACGCAGCCAGTCCAGCGCCCATCTTTTTCTTCGATCCGCGTCGCGCATACGTGGATCTCCGCGGTCAGATTTCTCTTTGCCAGCTCGCCGCGAAGGCGATCCGCGATTCCCTCCGCGAGAAATTCCAGCGTGCCGGTCACCAGCACAATCCGGTCGCCATTCGCGGCGTGCCTTGCGGCACATTCCACTGCTTCGGGGAAAAAAGGCGCATCGCCCCCCGCACGATTCGCGCGGAGACCGGTCGAGCGAACCGCGCGCAGATACGCCTTGTTTCCCTGCAGCGCTTGGGTGAGGCCGTTCGGCAGCAGCCGCACAAATTCGGCGAGCCACGCAATTCCGTTTCGCAAAGAAACTTTTCCTTCGCGCCGCAGCGCCCGAAAATATCTCCGTTCCAGCGACGGCATTTCCGTAAGCGTTCCATCGACGTCAAAAAAAGCCGCGCGATTCATGCCGCTTCCCTCGCCAATTTGTTTTTACGTGGGGCACCGCCCGCCGCACGGACAAAATATTTCCAGCCTTCAATCAGCACCGGCAGTCCGCGCAAGACACAAAATGCCGCCGTCGCCCACGTCAGCACCTGCGCGGTCGCACGAATCGTCATGTGCATATCGCCGGCAACGGTTCCGAGTAGCGCCACCGGCCCGCGCGTCAGCGCGAGTTCGAGTCCGAGGTAACAGAAGCAGATGCATTTCATGGCTGCGTACAAACCACGACTCCAGCGCGACGCCACCAGCGCGCGTCCCCACCATGTCCGCAGCATTCCGCCCGCACCCCAGCCGGAATGCCCCGCCTTCAGTGCCAGTCCGCGCAAAAAATCCGTCGCCGCGCCCCGCGCAAAAAATAAAACTGGCAGCCATAGAGAAACCATCCCCACGACGGCAAAATATGTGAAATAGACGTTCTCAATCATGCGATCGCCCAACACATCGAGTTGCGCGCCAAGCGGCGTCGCCATCTGTTTCTTTCGCGCCAGATGGCCATCTAACGCGTCGAGCGCAATGGCCGTCACCGTCAGCGCCACGGCGAAGAGGTTTGCCCACGTGCCGCGTCCAAAGAAACTTACGGCCGTGAATCCCACGGCTACGCGCAGCAGTGTGAGTTTGTTTGGCGTCCAGCCCGTGTTGAAAATACGCGCCATGATTCTTCTCCGTGGTAGCGGGGAAGCATCTCGGACACCAAAACCTGGCCATTTAAAGGGCTTATTTGCTATGACTTACGGCAAGTGCGAATTTTGGAATACGGCGCCCACGCCAGCGGTATCCGTCAGATGTCTGCCAATCGCGGCGTTTCGTGTTGCACCGGATTATTGGAAAACTATGGGACAATCGCGAAGGGCATTCCGCAGGCGTACTCAGCTTGCGACCAAATTCCGGGCCGCTTCATCCCATAAGACACGAGGTCATTTCGCTCATGCATGCTGACGTTTCATTCGCGGCCGCGTTTCTTGCGGGACTGGTTTCGTTTCTTTCGCCATGCGTGCTGCCGCTCGTGCCCGGCTACATCTCGATGTTGTCCGGCGTGGGGATGGAGCAATTGCGGCAGGGACAACAGCCGCGCGGTGGGCTTTTCGCGTCGGCTCTTTCGTTTGTGCTCGGATTTTCCGCCGTGTTCATTTCCTTCGGCGCGTCGGCCAGCGCCGTCGGCTCGTTCTTGCGGGAAAACCGCACGACGCTCGCGCCGATCGCTGGCGCGCTGATTATTTTGTTCGGCCTGCATTTGCTGGGCGTGCTCATCAAGCTGACGTTCAAGATTGGAATTATTCTTGGGTCGCTGCTGGTGGTCCTCGGAATTGTTTCGCTCCTTTATCGCGATCCGCTGTTCCTGAAACTCGGCGCGGTGCATTTCTTTTCGCTCTCCGTAATCGGATTTTTTGGGCCGACGCTCGCCCGCTGGCTGAATCGCGATGTGCATTTGCGCAGTACATCCAAACAGCCGGGAATTTGGAGCGGTTTCCTTCTGGGCTTCGCGTTCGCGTTTGGATGGACGCCTTGCATCGGTCCAATTCTTGCGACGGTTCTGGCCTTGGCGGCTGCGAGTGAAACCATTTTCCGCGGCGTGCTGTTGCTTGCGGCTTATTCCGCCGGGCTCGCAATTCCGTTTTTGCTGACCGCCGTCGGCATCGGACAATTTCTCAAGTTCTACCAGCGCTTCCGCAAGCATTTGCACGCCGTCGAAGTATTTAGCGGTGCGCTGCTTCTGTTTGTCGGCGGGTTGATTTTCGTAAACCGGCTGACGTGGCTGGCCGGAAAACTTGGCGCGCTAAATGAGCTGGTGCTGTGGCTCGAAAAAGCGGTGACCGGCGGGAAGTAAAACCGATATGCAAAGGCGGGTATACTGGAATTGAGCAAACACCAGAGGAAAGGTTCGGAATCATTCATGCGGAGACAGTTGTTTCTCTTGGCGTTCATTGCCGTGCTCGCGCTAGTCGGCGTTGGCTGCAAGCACAAAACGAGCGCCAATGGCGGGCCAACACAGGTCGTCATCAAGACTCTCGACGGCAAGGATGTGACCGTCGCGCAATACAAAGGCAAAGTGGTGCTCGTGAATTTCTGGGCGACATGGTGCGAGCCTTGCAAGATTGAAATTCCGGAGTTGATCCAGCTCCAGGCAAAATACGAGCCAAAAGGGTTTACGATCCTCGGCGTCGCGATGGATGACGAAGGAAAGAGTGTTGTTGCGCCATTCGTGGAAAAGAAACGGTATGACATTGGCGGCGGCCAGCAAGTTCCGATGAACTATCCGATTCTGCTGGGCAACGACGAAATTGCCAGCAAGTTTGGCGGTTTGCTGGGATTTCCGACGACCGTTTTGTTCGACAAGAATGGCAAAGAGATCAAGCGAACGACCGGGGCAATTGCGTACGAAGAGTACGCAAAGCTTATCGAAGGAAACCTGTAGACGAAATGCTGGACGAACGCGATTTTCAAAAGAAGTGCGAAGCGGCGTTCGACGATTTGAAGCGCCGCATGCTGAACGCGGGCGACGCGCACGGCTTTGACGTGGAAGGCGAAAGCGGCAAACTGGAAGTGTTATTTGAAGAACCGGAAGAAGCGAAATTCGTGATCTCTCCGAACACGCCGATGCGCGAAATCTGGATCTCCGCGCTTTCCACAAGTTTTAAACTGGGATGGTCCGAGACAAAGAATGCATTCGTGCTCGAAAAGACCGGCGAGGATTTGACGGGCGTGATGAGTCGCGTCATCTCCCGGCAAATGGGCAGCGAGGTGAAGCTGTGAAAAAGATTCTCATTCCATTGGCCCTGGCTTTTTTTGGATTTGTTCCCACCACTGAAGCGCAAATTCCAAACGCAAAAGACGTCGTAAGTTCGACTGCGTACACTTCCTTCGAGCCCGTCGCGCGCGGAAAGGAATTTCAAATTGCAGTCGTTCTGAAAATTCGCGATGGATACCACATCAACGCGCGTAAAACGACGCTCGAGTACCTGATTCCCACGGAATTGCGTGCGGAACTGCCTGTCGGCTACAAAGCGAGCGAAGTGACATACCCGAACGGAACTTTGAAATCCTTCGCGTTTTCTCAATCGGAAAAATTGAACGTGTACACCGGCACGGTCACTCTACATCTGAAAGTCACCGTTCCCGCCGACGCCCCACTGGGCGCGCAACACATCCCCCTAAAGCTCCGCTACCAAGCCTGCAGCGAATCCGTCTGCCTCCCGCCCGTCCGTCAAGACGTCGACGCTGCTTTCACCATCGCCACCACCGCAAAACCCACCCACGAAGAATTCTTCAAACAGAAGTAGCTATTCCTTTCGCGGCTCTGCGAAACTCAATTCATGTTTGATGGACAATTTCGCAGATGGATGCTTGCAGCGGCGTGTTTTTCTGTTGCGGCGATTTTTGTTTTCGCAATTCTCATCTGGCGCGCCCGGGCGGTGGAAGCCGGCCTTCGCAAGAAAGTTGAGCAGGAACTTAGTGAACGCTTCCAGAGCAATGTGGAATTAAAAGCCTTCCGCGTGGTCGTATTTCCCCGCGTAGTCGCAGTGGGCGAAGGCCTTACGCTGCGCCACCACAACCGCAGGGACATCCCGCCTCTCGTTCAGGTTGGGCGATTTTCTTTTTCGACGGGGATCATCGGACTGCTTCGGCCAACCAAACACATCGCGGTCGTCCATGTGGATAGACTGCAAATCGCGCTTCCACCTGGCGGCGAAAAAGGCAAAGAAACTTCGTGGCGAGAAATTCAGGACCAGTTGAGCAAAACGAAATTGCCGAAAACAATTGTGGAGAAAATTATCTGCCACGACGCGGACATACTCGCGACTCCGAACCGGGCGGGAAAGGAGCCGCTCGATTGGCGGATACACAACCTGATTTTGGATCAAGTCGATTTCGACAAACCGTTTGCGTTTAGCGGAACGCTCACCAACGCGCAACCCGTCGGCGAAATTTCGACGCAAGGACAATTTGGACCGTGGAATGCGGAGGAGCCGGGAAATTCTCCCGTCGCAGGGGAATACAACTTCGAAAACGCGGATCTTGGCCCCTTTCCTGGAATCGATGGGACGCTCTCGTCGCACGGACAGTTTCTTGGCCCACTTAATCAGTTGGGAGTGAAAGGCGAAACCGATACGCCGGACTTTTCGCTCGACAAAGTGGGTAAACCGGTGGCACTGCACGCGGAATTTGACGCGACGGTGGACGGCACGAATGGAGACACATATCTCAAAGTGGTGCGCGCGAAACTTGTGAAGTCGCCGATATATGCCGAAGGGAAGATCGTTCTCGTTCCAAACGCGGGCCATCGCATCACAATTTATGCAAGCACACCACAAAGCCGGATTGAAGACATGCTCAGCCTGGCAATCAAGTCCGAAAAGCCGCTGATAACCGGTCCAGTGAAACTGAAAGCGGCGCTCACGGTGGAACCCGGAAAAGCGAGAGCTCTCGACAAGATGATCCTTGACGGGGCCTTCGGAGTGGAAGATGCCAAATGGTCGAGCCCGGATGTCCGCGAAAAACTGGAATCATTGAGCAGGCACGCGCAGGGCATGCCCGAGGACGGGGACATCGGCAGCGCGCTCTCGGATTTGCGTGGAAGCTTTCATCTGGAAAAAGGCGTGATCGCGTTTCGAAGCCTCACGTTTGGCGTGGAAGGTGCGCTGATCAATTTGGAAGGAACTTACAATATTCGCGGCGGGGAACTGGACTTGCGCGGCAAGATACGTATGAAAGCAAAACTGTCGCAGACCGTGACGGGCGCAAAATCATTTTTTCTGAAGGCGTTTGATCCGTTTTTTCAGAAAAATGGCGCCGGCACGGAGTTGCCTATTACGATTACGGGGACACGCGATAATCCTGTTTTTGGGGTTTCCGTGCTACACAAAACTATCAAGAAAGAAATTAAAACGGACAGCGGCGACCAGAAAAAAGATCAAAAACCTTAAATTGATGGCGTTGTGAGACGGTCTTTGGAGATGGCTTTCATTTGCCAGGCCTCGCCCCACATGAATTCCGAGTTCTCTGAAACGTGCGTGCTGAGTGTGAGAGGCCCGGTCGGCTTGCGGTAGACTCGCAGAGTAAGCGCTTCTCGTTGATTGCAAATTGTCTCCACGACGGAACCATCGACGATCATGCGAAACCTATCCCACTTCGGGTCAGCCAATGGGATATCAAAGGCGACATCATTCATCTTCATGCGCGCACGAGACTCGGTGAGAGAGAACCCAACCGAAAGCCATTCTCCCACGGAGTCACTCAGTGTGAAGGACCATGAATGCCTGGCAGAGATCCAAGCAAGTTCAAATGCCAGGTTTTCTAGTTTAATGCCTTCTATTCTCACGTTCGGTGCATCAAGGGCGATTAGATGGCCGGTCTTGAGGGAAACCGGAGCGCGCTGGAGCGACTTGATCTCTCGAGGGAAGTTCATTTCGAGAGTGCCATCTGCGGCCAGAGAGAGCTCGCGGGGGAGGGCCATGCAGCCGGCCCAGCCGGCGGTGATTAGTTCGGAGTCGGGGCGTTTTTCGGGAATCCAGCCCCAGAGGATGCGATTGCCGCGCGCATCGAGCTGCGTTTTCTGGGCGTAGTAGGCTCCGTGGTCGAGAACGCCGCGTTTTTGTGGATGGAAGACGAGTTCTTTCGAATCGAGGTCGCCAACTTCCCAGACGACCTGGCCTGCGGTGGAATAAAGCAAAACGTGTTTTTTGCCGAGCGGAAAAAAATCGGGACATTCCCACATTTCGCCGGAATCGACGGGATTGGTGTTTTCTTTTTCGGTCCAGTGGCCGGTCGCGAGCGGATGGAGATATTCCCAGTTGCGCAAATCTTTTGAGCGATAGAGCAAGACGCGGCCGCCAACTTTGAATTGGCCGGAAGCGACGCCGAGATACCACAATTTTGAGTTTTCGTCCTGCCAGAGAAACGGATCGCGGAAGCCAGTGAGTTTGGGATCGTCGGGCGGCTGAATGACCGGCTCTTTCCATTTTTTCCAGGTGCGCAATTGTGGGTCGGAAGAAGTGGCGAGGCACTGCGTTTCGCGGAAATTGTGGTGGCCGTCGCGGAGCGTGGCTCGTTCGAATGGAGTTTCCTGGACGCCGGTATAGAGAATTGTGGCGGTGCCGTTGTCGTTGACGGCACTGCCGGTGAAGCAGCCGTCGGCGTCGGCCCAACCGGGTGTCGGCGCAAGCGCGATGGGCAGGTGGCGCCAGTGAATCATGTCTCCACTGACGGCGTGATTCCAGTGCATGTCGCCCCAGACGGCGGCGTTGGGGTTGTACTGGAAAAACATGTGGTAGAGGCCGTTCCAGTAAATTGGACCGTTGGGATCGTTCATCCAGTTTTTTGCGGGGAGAAGATGGAATTGCGGGCGGAGTGGATCGGCGGCGAGTTTTTCCCGGAGAACATCGTCGGCGAAAAATCCCTCTGCAGTGTGTCCGACGCGAGGAAAGGCGGCGATCGAAGCGGAAGCTGCGGCGGTTTTAAGGAATGAACGACGGGAGGAATGCATCGAGCACCTCGCTTGGAAGCGACAGTGCATTTATCGCATAGATTCAGGGCCTATGCTTAGTTCGCCGGCGCAGGCAGGAGTAGCCTACGCTACCGGTAGCGACTCATAACACGGCTGCCGGTTGTGCTGCTTTTGAGGCGCTCGAAAAGTTGGCACAGCCAAGAGTGGCTGTGCTACTCATGCGAATTCCTTGAGCGCAGCACGCAGGCGGCGGACGACGCGCTCCTGACCGAGGACGACCATGGTATCGAAGAGCGGTGGCGCGACGGCCTGGCCTACGATGGCGACGCGGATAGCGTTGATGAGCAATCCGGCTTTCACGCCGCCGGCTTCGGCGACAGCGCGGCTCGCGTGATCACAGGCGTCATGATTCCATTCGGGCAGCGCGGCGAGTGCGTCGGCGGTTTTGGAAAGCAGTTCGGGGACCTTGGGGTCTTTCCAGAATTTGTCCTTGGCGGCCTGTTCGTAGCTGAAATCGTCGGCAAAGAACGCGCGCGACCACGTGGAGAAATCCGGCAGCAGCCGGACACGTGGCCGGAGCAAATCTACGGCCTTCGAAAACCATTCGCGACCAACACCGCTGGCCCATTCTTCCTTCCAGAGGCCGCTGCGCTTTAGTTCGGCTTCGACTTCCGGCAGCAATTCTTCGATGGGAAGTTTTTGCAGGAATTGCGTGTTGAACCATTCGAGCTTGGGACGATCGAAGACGGCGTTGGTGTGACTGACGCCATCCAGGGAAAATTTTTGGAGCAGCTCGCTCGTGCGCAGAAACTGTTCGTCTCCGCCGGGCGCCCAGCCGAGGAGCGCCAGAAAATTGCGAAATGCTTCGGGCAGAAATCCTTCCGCGCGATACATGTTGACGTCGGTCGCGCCGTGACGCTTCGAAAGGCGCGATTTGTCCGCGCCGAGAATCAGTGGAACGTGCGCGAAGACAGGCGGCGTCGCGCCGAGCGCGTTATAGAGCAAGACCTGCTTCGGCGTGTTTGAGATATGGTCCGCGCCGCGGATGACGCACGTGATGCGCATGTCCACGTCGTCGACTACGACGCTCATCTGGTACATCGCCTGGCCGAAATCTTCGCCGTCTTTCCCCGAACGGAGAAGGACGAAATCTTCAATCTCGTCGTTCGCGAATTCGCGTTCGCCAAAAACCGCGTCGAAGAACTTCGTTTTGCCGCCAGCAGGAACTTTGAAGCGGACGGCCGGTTTCGTGTCCGGGGACGACGGTCTCCCATCGCGGCAGGAGCAGCGCACGATCCGGCGAACTTTTGCGCTCTCCGCTCCTTCTTCCGCGTGGTCACCGCCGACATATTTTTCCGGCGGACAGTAGCACAAAAATGCGGTGCCGTCCGCTAACAGCTTCTTGGCGGAATCCTTGTAAAGCTGCGTACGCTGCGACTGATAGAACGGGCCTTCATCCCAATCGACGCCGAGCCACTTCAGTCCTTCCAGAATGCCGTCGACCAGTTCCGGCTTATTGCGCTCGGCGTCGGTGTCTTCAATACGCAGGATCATCGTGCCGTGACAGCGGCGAGCAAAAAGCCAGTTAAACAGTGCGGTTCGAGCACCGCCGACGTGCAAATAACCGGTGGGAGACGGCGCAAACCGCACACGCGGCTGATTTGGAGTCGAGTTAGGCTGTTCGGCCATGAGCGGCGACAATTCTCCGTGAAATTCCAAACATTCAGTGTAGCGAAATAGGCGGCGGGCCGCAAAAGCGGGGGCTTAAGCGCTGGGACGCCGTGGCCGCGCCAATTGTGCCGTTACGGTAACCTCAAACGGGGACGCTGTCTCTTTGGCCACCAGTACCCCAGTACGGTTGCACAGGTAAAAAGCGGTAGCCCATAATTCCGGGTACGTAAGTTTGTTCGGGTAAGGTGTGTCTCCAGACGTGTTTACGGGCATGTTCGCGTGCGCCGCGGTCAGAAAATCGTTTGCGCGCGGCAATTTTGTTTGCGCTGGACTGCCCAATAGCGCCTTCTTAGCGGGCGCGAAAGTGAATGTTTCATTGACGGATCACGGACTTATTGCGATTGCGCTGCTGATCGCCACCTCGCTTGTGGCGGGGTTCTTTGCGTACATCCACAGCGTAAAACGCCAGACGTATCTGCTGTTGTGGACGGCGGGCTGGTGCCTGCTCGCGCTGCATTATCTCGGGTCGGCGTTCGCGGGAAAGCCGGGCGAAGCATCCTTCCAGAATTCACTTGATCACTGGCTGTTTGGCGTTGCCGGCATTCTCTTTTTTCTCGGCACGCAACTTTATGCGCAACGCAAACCATGGCTGGTGCCTGCACTGATCGCCGCCGGCGTTCTCGCGGTCTGGGCCGCTGCCAATTCCATTTATCGCCTGCCGGCCTCGGTGATGATCGGGGGCGGCGCCGTATACATAGGGGCCGCAGCTATTTTCTGGCGCGAAAGTCGACGCCAGGAAACGCTGGCCGATCGGCTTCTGTCCGTCGTTTTCTTCGGCTGGGGATTGATGGGAATCGGCTTCGCACTCTTCGAGCGGACGCTTGAGGCCCGCCACCTGGCGCTGCATCCCACGTCATCTTTTCCTGCAGCGTTCGCGGCAATCATGATGGTGATGGCGCTGTACGAAGAGGAAAAGCGGCGCGTTGAACGAAACATGCTGGCGCTGTCGAATCTGAATCTTGCGACGTCGAGTTTTGTCGGCGGCGAAATTCACCGCATGCTTTCCCAGGCGCTGGACCGAGTGCTGGGCGTCGTGCGCCTGCCAGCCGGCGCGCTGTTTCTGCACCAAGGCGATCCGCAAGGGCCCACTTCAGTGGTCGCCGCGGGGCTCGACGATGAGTTTTGCCGAACCGTGCAACAGGAAGGTTTGGATGATTATCTCGTCGGCCTGGTCGCGCGCCTGGGCGGATTGCTTGGCTTCCGTGACTTGCGCGACAATTCGCTCAGCGCGCTGGAAAAAGAAGAACCGATTCGCAGATTTCGGCAGCTTGCGCTGAAGCAGGATTTGCGAAGCATTATCGCGATCAGCCTGCAAGCAAAGGAGCAGGCGTTCGGAGTACTGCTGCTCGGGTCCCCCGACAGCCGGAAGTTTACGCCGGCAGAATTGCGGCTGCTATTCGCGCTGGGCCACCAAATCGGCATGGCGGTAGAGAACAGCATGCTGATTCAGCAGACGGCGAGGCGCTCAGAAGAATTGCACGTGCTCAACGAAATCGGCCGCGCGCTGAGTTCCACGCTGCAAAAGGAAGACTTGTTCCGCAAAATATGGGAAGAGCTGCGGCGCTTGTTTGATGTCGAGAATTTCTACATCGGCTCGATTGACGGAACGCTGGACGAGATGCACTTCGACCTTGAAATTATCGACGGCGTCCGTCAGCCGAAACGCTCACGCCCAGCGGGAAATTACATCACCGAGTACATCATCCGGACGCGGCAACCCGTGCTGATTCGCGAGAATTATATGGAAGAAGCGAAGAAACTCGGAGTTCAGCCGCTTCGCAACCGCGGATGCTTCTGCGGCGTTCCGCTGGTCGCGTATGACCGCGCGATCGGCGCGATGGCTGTATTCTCCGACCAGGAACGCACGTTCGACGAAGGCCATCTCGAACTGCTGCGCGTGCTGGCGAGCGAAGCCTCGATTGCGATGGAAAACGCGCGGCTGTTCCAGGAAGAGCGGACGAAGGCGCGCCATCTTTCGCTGCTGAATACAATTTCGCGAAATGCGATCGCCACGCTGAATCCCGATGAAATGCTCGCCAAGATTACGGAGCAACTGGAAGTGGGCCTCACGTACGACCACATCGGCATCGCGACACTGGATTACTCGACGCGCGAAATCGTAATTCAAGCGGAGGCCGGAAAACGACGCGGCACGCTGGGCCAGCGTATTCCGCTCGGAGCGGGGTTACTCGGCCACGTGGCGCGGACCGGCAATGTGGCATCCTACAGTGCCTCGGTGCATTCGGAATTGACGCTAAAGCCGTTGCTACCCGATTCGGTCGCGGCAATTGGATTGCCGGTGTTTTACGCGGAACAGCTGCATGGCGTTTTGTATGTGGAATCGTCGGAACCAGTCGAGTTCACGGATGAAGAGATACTTTTGCTCGGCACGCTGGCCGACTTGATTTCCGGCGCCTTGCACAATGCGTTGACGTTCCAGAAGGCCCAAGAGCAGGCAATCACGGACGGGCTTACCGGCGTCAAAACGCACCGCTTCTTTATGGAAGCGCTGTCGGCCGAATGGAAGCGTTCGACTCGCGCCGGCCGCGCCTTTGCGCTGGTGCTGATGGACCTCGACCGGTTCAAATTCGTAAATGATTTCTATGGCCACCTCGAAGGCGACCTGGTGTTGCAACGCGTCGGGCAAATTCTTGAAACGAATTGCCGCCGTTCGGACGTGGTCGCGCGGTACGGCGGCGATGAATTTGTAATCCTGATGCCGGAAACTTCGATGGAGCAGGCGCGGCAGCTTGCTTCTAAGCTGCGTGGCTGGGTTTCGGCCGATCCACTTTTGCGCGAAAAAAATATTTCGGCCAGCTTCGGTATCGCCTGCTATCCGCTGCATGGCTCGTCGCCGCAAGAACTGATCCAGGTGGCGGACGCGTCCATGTACCTGTCGAAGCATCAGGGCGGAAACGCGGTTTCGACGGCCGACCACTTCGACCCGAACGAAGCGAAGAAGTGGAAGCGGGACGTGCTGGAGGCGTATCTGGGCGTGACGCTGAAGCGCCTATTCTCGACGGGACCCGAAGCCTTTGAAGAAATCTATCAACGATTGAAGCAGTTCACCGAATCGCTGGCGAGCACGGAAGTAGCGTCCCCGACTTCGGTGCCGACGGAAAAACCGGATGGCCCGCAAGCGCTGCCGCAAGCGGTGCTGGACACGGTGACGTCGCTCGCGTTCGCAATCGACGCAAAAGATCACTACACGCAGGGGCATTCACAAAAAGTTTCGGCTTACGCGGCACTGATCGCGGAAGCATTGAACATGAACGACGCCGAAGTGGAAGAAGTTCGTTTGGGTGCGGTGCTTCATGACATCGGCAAGGTCGGCATTCCGGAACAGATTCTGAACAAGTCCGGGCCTTTGAATCCCGAAGAGTGGGACATGATGAAATCGCACGTGGTCTTCGGCGCGAAAATTCTAGAGCCGCTGACGCCGCTAGCACGGATTCGGCAGATGGTCCTGCACCACCATGAATTTTTCGATGGCTCGGGTTACCCGGATGCCCTGGCCGGCGAAGACATTCCGCTCGGCGCGCGCATCGTGGCGGTTGCCGATGCGTACGACACCATAACGAGCGATCGAACCTACAAAAAGGGCCGCCCGGCATCCGATGCTCTGGCCGAACTCGAACGCTGCGCGAATGCGCAATTCGACGCGAAGATCGTCCAGATTTTCGTGCAGGCGATGCGGCAACTTCCGAATCCAATCATCGAAGCTGCTTCGCTTTCTTCCGGCCGCAACTCATAATAAGCTTCACGCAGTCGCGCTCCGTGGCAACATCATTGTTGGGAGAAAGTGCCATGCAAACGGCGAAAGTAGTGTGGACAGGCGGGCAGAAGTTCCGCGCGATCAGCCCATCCGGGCATACGATCCATCTCGACTCCGATCGCACAACGAACGAAGGGCCTGGGCCAATGGAACTGTTGCTCATGGCGCTCGGCGCTTGCACGGCGACCGACATCGTCATCATCCTGGAGAAAAAACGGCAAAAGGTGGACTGGCTCGAAGTGATTTGCTCCGGAGAGCGGGCGGCAACTCCGCCGACGGTATGGACAAAACTGGAGATTCTGTTTCGCATCGGGGGAACTCTTCAGGATGACGCCGTCAAGCACGCGATCGCTTTGAGCGCCCAAAGATATTGTTCCGTGGCGGCAACGCTGCAAAAAACCGCGACCCTCACGTGGAAACATGAGCTGGTCCAATCGTGAACAATCATCCACGTTAAAAGCGAGGGGGATGGTACGACCTGACTCTTGCGTCCATCCTTACATCACGTTATACCGTTAATACTACATGGGGGCCCTGTTCCGACTTCTCGCTCTTGGGAGCTTGGTTTTTTGCATCGGCGCGTCCGCGGCGCCCGCGCAGAGGCGCGCCGAGCCGACGCCGCCCGCTCAGACGATTCCGCTTTCCAGAATTCCACGCGTCACGCGCCCTCCGAAGCTGACCGACTTCATTGATGGCCACGCGCGTGAAGCCGAACTGACTGTCACGGACTTCCGCCAAAATGTTCCCGGCGACGGCGATCCCGCCAGCGAGCACACCACCGCTTATCTTTCGTACAACCAGAAGAACCTGTACGTCGTATTCGAATGCAAGGATGCCTCCGGCGCTGTGCGCGCGCATCTCTCCAAGCGCGAGGATCTGGACCAGGACGATGGCGTCGGAGTCTTTCTGGACACGTTTTACGACAAGCATCGCGCCTACTACTATTTTTCGAACCCGATGGGAATTCAGCAGGACGCCATCTACACCGAAGGGCAGGGCTACGACTTCAGCTTCGATACGGTATGGAGTTCCGAAGGGCGTTTGACGCCGGACGGCTACGTCGTCTGGTTCGCCATTCCGTTCAAGAGCTTGCGTTTTTCGCATGAGCCGGAGCAAACGTGGGGCGTGGCCCTCTATCGCACGATTTTGCGAAAGAGCGAGTACGACTACTGGCCTTACGTGACGCAGCGCGTGCAGGGCCTTGCCCAGCAATTCGCGCCAGTCAGCGGACTCGATCATGTTTCGCCGGGGCGCAATATCCAGCTGATTCCCTATGGACTGCTGGCGTCGAATCACTTTCTGAATCAGCCATCGAACGGCGCGGCTCCCGGCTTCAGCGATGTGTTCGAGCACCGCGCCGGGCTCGACGCGAAATTCGTTGCGAAGGACGCGCTGACGTTCGACGTCACGTTGAACCCGGATTTCAGCCAGGTGGAATCCGACGACCCACAGGTGACGGTGAACCAACGCTTCGCGGTTTTTTTCCCGGAAAAGCGTCCGTTCTTCATCGAGAACGCCGGGTTCTTTATGACGCCGGTGAATCTTTTCTTTTCGCGTCAGATTATGAACCCGCAGTTCGGGTCGCGCATGACCGGCAAAGTGGGTTCATGGACACTGGGCGCGCTAGCGATCGACGACCGCCAGCCCGCGCAGGATCAACCGAGCGGCGGGCCGTACGACACGCGTGCCGTGGACGGAGTGGTTCGCGTCGCACGCGAGTTCGGCAAGCAGTCGTACATCGGTGCATTCGCGTCGACGCGCGACTTCGCGGACACTAGCAATCGAATCGTCTCCCTCGACGCGCGCTTCAAACTCAGCAAAAACTGGGTGTCCGATTTTCAGGCGGTGCACAGCTGGACGCGGCAAGTGGAGGGTCAGCAGCTTTGCCAGGAGTTTGCAACTCCGCAGACTGGTGCGGCGTTTTCATCGCAGGGCAACGCTCTCTACGCAGACCTCTCGTACACGGGCCGTCACTTCGTGATGACCAATGTCTATTCCGATTACAGTCCGGGATTCTGCACCGAACTCGGCTTCGTCCCCCGAGTGGACCTACGCCAGCAAACGTCAGCCGCCGGTTATTATTGGCGCCCGTTGAACAGCAAAATTGTGGACTTTGGTCCTTCGGTCAGCGAGTTGGTCGATTGGGACCATAACAACGTGCTGCAGGATTGGGCGACGGCGCTGGGCTTCCAGATCGACTTCACGCGTCAGACGACGTTTATCGTCAGCCGCGGCGAAGCGTACGAACTATTTGAAAATATTCCGTTTCGCAAACACAGCACGGCTCTCCAATTCAGTTCCGCGCCATACAAATGGTTGAGCTTTACCGGGCGCTATACGACGGGAACCGGCGAGAATTTTTTCCCTGCGAGCGGATTGGCACCGTTCCTGGGAAACGTGAATCGCGTGAACCTCGGATTTACCGTGCGTCCTTCGGCCCGATTCCGGATTGATGAGACCGCCATCTACTACAGGCTTGGCACGCGAAACGGTTCCGCGCCCGCGACATTCGATTCGGGTCATCCGGTCTTCAACAACTACCTCCTTCGAACGAAGTTCAACTATCAGTTCACGCGCGAGCTTTCACTACGCATGATCATGGATTACGACGCGACACTTGCGAACAATCAGTTGCTGGACCTGCAGCGTAATCTCGGCAGCTTCGATGGCGGCCCGGTTCAGCCATCGAAAAACTTCGTGCCGGACTTCCTTCTGACTTATCTGGTCCACCCGGGCACGGCGCTCTACATCGGCTACAACAACAGCTTCAACAATCTTCGCCTCGATGAAACGACCTCTCCCGCGCAGGTTCTCCTGCAGCGTTCGCCGAGCAACATGACCGGCCGCCTTTTCTTCGTCAAACTGAGCTATCTTTTCCGCTACTAAACTGTCCGCTCAGGTAGTCAACTTGTACGGCAACGGCGGCATCGCTTAGAATTTCCTTTCTTTGTTTCCGGGTTCTCCAGGTAAGGAGCAACATGTCTCACCGCATAGCGGCGAAAATCTCGGGCGTAGCCGGCTTTGTTCCGCCGCGGGTCATGACCAACGACGATTTGTCAAAGTACGTCGAGACGAACGACGAATGGATCCGCACGCGGACCGGAATCCGCGAGCGGCACGTGGTGGACAAGGGCATGGCGACGTCCCACATGGCCACGGAAGCCGCCAAATGCGTCCTGCAACAAACGAAAACGGATGCTGCGGACATTGATCTGATCGTCGTGGCAAGCGTGACGCCCGACATGTTTTTTCCCGCGACCGCCTGTCTGGTGCAGGACCGCATCGGCGCCAGTAAAGCGTGGGGCTTCGATCTGTCCGCCGCGTGCTCTGGCTTTGCCTACGCGTTGACCGTCGGCGCGCAATTCGTCGGCGCCGGGTCGCACAAGAAAGCGCTTGTCATCGGCAGCGATACGATGACTTCAATTTTGAACTATCAGGACCGCGCGACGTGCGTGCTCTTCGGCGACGGCGCAGGCGCTGCGCTGGTCGAACCGGCAGGAGAGAATGAAGGCATCCTCGATTTCGAACACGATGTAGACGGCTCCGGCGGACAATTCCTCTTCATGCCGGGCGGCGGCTCGCTGAACCCTTCCTCCGTGGAAACTGTCGAAAAAAAGATGCACTACGTGCATCAGGAAGGTTCGCAGGTTTTCAAGTACGCGGTGCGTCGCATGGCGGACCTGGCCGTGCACCTTGTGGAGCGAAACGGCTTCAAGAGCGACGACGTCGCGCTCGTCGTTCCGCACCAGGCAAATCTCCGCATCATCAAAGCGATGCAGGAGCGCCTCGGCGTGGAAGATTCGAAGGTGATGGTGAATATCGACCGCTATGGAAACACTACCGCCGCGACAATTCCGTTGGGACTACGCGACGCAGTCGCCGAGGGCCGCTTGAAAAAAGGCGACCTCGTACTGATCCTGACGGTCGGTGCAGGCTACACCACGGGTGGAATTCTTCTCCGCTGGGCGTACTAATCGCGCCGTCTGTCTCGAAGTTCGCCCAGTCAGAACTGCCTTGAAGGATCGCGCGGTGCGCTGAGCAGCAGCATCAACAATCCGACGGCAAAAAAAGGGGCCGCAACCGGCCAGCTTGCGCCGAACAACCTCAGAACCAACCCAAAAAGCGTAACGCTTTCCGCGAAAGCAAACTGAACGATGTTTCCGCTGCGCCAGCGCTGCAAGAGCGCCGCGTTATCGGGCTGCCTGGCTAACTCTTCTGCGGGGGCGACAACCAGTTTCTGGCGCAAAGTCTGCGCGACTGAAATACTGGACAACGCTGCTATACCCAGGGCTAACGGCACGGTCATGCCCGTGAGTTTGTCCACGGGATGAATGATGTAAACCGTCACCAAAATAAGCAGGAACCAGCTAAGAATAAACGACCCATGAATCAAGCGAAGCTGAAGGAAAGCCGCCTTCATCGTTAGCCAGCCCTCACTGCAAAGGTACGTCGGAAGGGATTGTGTGGAACGCCGCGCCCGAAATCAAGCGCGCAAATTTAACGGCCATCTAGCAGGAGCGAATGGAAGCGGCCAGAGCCAGGTTGGCTTGCAAGCGCTTATCGATCTGTACCGCGGCGTAGCGCGCGCAAAGAACCTTTTCGCGTTCACTCCACTCGGCAATCGAGGTGGAAAATTTCCCGGCCACTGCGCCAAGCGCACGAATCGCGTGATAGTAGAGTCGCACCAGACCAATACCGTCTGGCGCCTGCCGCAGATCCGGCGTAAGCTCGTGCAGCTCGGAAAAGATTCGGAAGTGCTCTGCCGTCAGTTCTGCTCCGTTAATTTGAGCGGCTTCCAACACGCGTTCGGAGACCGGCTGGGAAGCGACGCCCATCACCAGCGCTCGCCAGTAGTAGACAGCAAATTGGCTAAGTGCGACGACCGAGATTGTAAGTAGCATAGCGGAGAACATGCCCTTTGCCTCGCAACCAGTTTGCTGGCCGGGTACGCGGTGGGCAATGGGCCGAGGGTACTACCGGGCTTGGTCCTTTCGGGAGTAATCACTTTGGAACAAATGCCGATGTCGCCCGGGCGAGTCGAAGGAGGGGAAAATGAAGCGGAAAGTGTGGGGTTTGCTCGTGCTGGCGTTGGCGCTCGGAGGAGGCTCTCTTGTGGCTGCGTGGCGAGCGTCGTCGGGCCCGGCAGCGGGTCCGGAGGCCGCCGTGCGCGCCATCCTGGACGAGCAGCAGAGCGCCTGGAATGAGGGAAAAGTGGACCTATTTTTGGAGGGCTACTGGAAGGCCGATGCCCTCACCTTCTCGGGCAGCCAAGGCATTACGCGCGGCTTTGCTGGGGTTAGCGAGCGCTACCGCAAGAGCTATCCAGACCGCCAAGCGATGGGGAAACTCGACTTTACCGGCTTGGACGTCCGCGTATTGAACCCCGATGCTGCACTTGTCCTCGGTCATTGGCATCTCACCCGCGAAAAGGGTGACATTGGAGGTGTCTTCTCTTTGGTCTTTCAACGGTTCCCGGAAGGCTGGCGGATCATCCATGACCACACGAGCGTCGTGCCTGCGTCATAGTTGTTGTACCTGATTGACAACGAAGCTCTTAGGTCGTCTAAGGGTAATCGCCCCGAAAACCATCGGCGAAGATCAGCCGAAGCCGTAGTTTTAGTACTTCACCCCCACAAATAGGAAAATGTTTGCACATTCCGCTAAATCGAATTTCTGCAACATGTTGAATATACGCTAGTTACATTCCGTTTACATTGGCACTCACCGTGCACCCTGTCTGGGTATCAGACAGTCGGAGTGGCCGGTTATGCCACCTTCGGAGCTTGCGCAAGTTCGCGTCCTCCCGAAACAACCACGGTCTCAGTTTAGAGAGGAAACAGTCAGTTAATGAAGCTTATCAGGGTACTTTTCGGAATTTCCGTTTTAGCGGTGATGGCGACCGGGCTTGCCGCCCGGGCGGGTGCGTTGAACGTGCCAGGAGTTGTCGCGCATGCAGCGGCGAGCGTCACCTTGGCCCACGTGTTTGCTTCCATCACGGCTGCTGCCCAGCCGGAACCAACGTCGCTGATTCTCTTTGGTATGGGCGGTTTGGTTCTGCTCAACATCAGACGGCGGCGCAAAACAGCGTAAGCCACAACAGTTCATTTCTTGTTAGAAAGGGCGCCCAGAACCAGACTGTTACGAAACGGACGCTCAAGTTAATACAAAAGCGATGCTCTTAGTTCCGGGCATCGCTTCTTTTTTGTTTTGTGCGGTTTTTCCGCTATCCGGCTGCTTTAAACGGTTTGCAGTGCTGAAGTCAGCCTGCGTGCCCCGAGAATGTTTTGCATTGTTTTAGGTTGTAGGCGGCCACTCCCAAGCTAATTCCCGTTTGCGCTCCACGGAGTCCACGCAGCAGGAAGCTTGGATGTCCGAAGATCCGATATTTCAAGTTGGCGAATGGCTCTTATTGCATCGCAGGACATAAAGCAGCAAACCGCTCGCCATAATTCCCGCTACGACAAGCAGTTGCCCGATGAAAGACCGCCAATCGCGCAGCGTCGCATAAAGCACGACCGCCGCGAACATGCAGGGTGCCACACAGACGTACGCCATTCCGATCCACCCTCCGGGAATTTGGAAGCTCCCACTATTTTCCCGATGCCTCAGGCGCAACTTGATCAGCACCAGGAATTCCAAAGTAAGCGCTGCCGCATAGAGGATGCATTGGATAACGGCCAGCCCGCCGTAGGAAAGCGCGCTGAACAAAGCCGTAATTCCGCACAGACACACGATTGCCAGTTTTGGAACGGCGGTTTCCGAATCGGCGTTGCGAAATCGCGCGGGCAGCCATCCATCCCATGCCATCACAAACGGCAAGCGTGAAACGTACAGCAGTTGCGCGTTGAAAAGGCCCCACATCGAAACCAGTCCGCCGGCTGCGATCAAGCTCCCCAGCCAGCGGCCACTGATGATTTGCGCAATCGCCGGCCATCCTGCTTCGGTGGTCCAAATCTCTGGCTTCGTCGTGATTGCGAGCCCGGCGATTGCGGGCAACAGGTAACTGAGTAGCGCGGTGACCAGAGCCACTGCGATCGCACGCGGATAGTTGCGCTTCGGTTCGTCTACTTCCGCGGCGTAGGTAGATACATTGTCCCAGCCAGAATAGTTGTAAACGATAATCGATAGCCCGAGCAGCAGCGCGCCTTTATGGCTAACCGCCAAATCGCGGACGACGATGTCGATCGCAGCTCCCGGCCCGGGCCCGCGCTTGAGCCACAGCAGGATCATCGTGGCGAACGCGCCCAGCACGAATAGGGCACTGAACTTGGCCGAACGGCCAACCTCTCTGGCGCCCTTCAGGTTCACAGTCATTGCGCAAAGAATAAAAACCACTGTAACGAACCAACGAATCACCATCATTCCGCTAAATTGTGCTCCCGCGCTCGACCCAAGCCTCGGTATGAAGAACGTCAAATAGCTGACGAACAGCACCGGAAATATCGCGAGCAGCGCGATGCTGTATCCGATCGTCCACCACGCTTCTTGCACCGCCCAGAACGGTCCGAGCGTTTCTCTGACCCAGACGTAATACCCGCCTTCTTCCGGGATAAGTGTCGCCAGTTCCGCCACCATCAGCGCCATCGGCAAGCTCCAAACGAACGGCGTGACAACGATGAGCACTACCGCCCAGCCGGGACCAACTGCCCCAACCAATGGCTCCAGTCCGTACGCTCCACCACAGGTCGTGAAGAACGCCAGGCAGACGAGAGCCCACATCGTTAGTCGACGTTCTTTGGGAAGGTGGATTACCGGGCTACCGATTCGCTGCGCTGGAGCAATCGATGGCAGGGAGGACGTGGTCAACAGCGCTCCTTCGCGTTGGAGGCGAACCCGAATCAGCGCGGGTGGGACTCGCGCCGTGGCGCGCCATCATACGACAATTTGCTTGTTACAGGCCGTCAAAACAAATATTTTGCCGTGGAAGTTCACCGCAAACCGCATTGAGCGAATACGATGGCATCGGTTTTTAAATGAAACTGGAAACTACAGCACGTCGAGAATTTCTTCGTACCGCTTGAACGGGGGAATCAGATACGCGCCTGCCAATTCCGTTCGCGCCCACGCCAGCATCTCTCGCGCAACTTGAAAACCCCGGTCGCGCGCCGCTGTTCCCGCCGCTTCCAGCGATTTCAAAAGTGATTCCGGAATAATAATTCCCGGCACTTCGTTGTTTAGCCTCAACGCCTGCTTGTAACTCGTTAACGGCCAGATTCCCACCAGAATCGGAATCGCCGGCTTCCCGCCCATTTTCTTCACAAATTCGTGCCAGTGCTCGGGATCGAATATCGGCTGCGTCATCGCAAAATGTGCGCCGGCTTCGATCTTCGCAAGGAAGCGCTCAATCTCGATGTCCAGATCGTCCGCCACGGGATTCACCGCGACGCCGATCGTAAAATTCGTCGCGCCACCCAGCGTCTTGCCCGACCAGTCCGTCCCTTGATTCAATCGACTAAGCACTTTCACCAAGCCGACCGAATCCACCTCGTACACGCCGCTCGTTTCCGGATAGTCTCCAACCGACGGCGGATCGCCCGTAATCGCCAGCACGTTTCGAACGCCGCCCACCGTCCACGCGCCCAGCAGTCCCGCCTGCAACCCAATAATATTTTCGTCGCGCGTAGTCAGGTGCGGCACCGTCTCGACGCCGCGTGCTTCCAGCGCCCCGGCCACCACCAGCGCATCCATTCCTACGCGCGCCATCGCGCCAGAATTAATATCGATCGCGTCCACTTTTCCAGACGCCATGATTTTGTCCACTTGCTCGTAAATCCGGTCCAGCGCAATGCCCTTTGGCGGATCGATTTCCACGCTGACCGAGAATTTCCCCGCTTGAATGTTTTTCCAGAGTTTGCTCTCCGGCTCGCGCTGCGCGATCGGCACCGGTTTCGCGATCGCCTTTACCGCCGCTCCCGAAGCGTGATGCTTTGCCGGCTTCAGCGATTTCACTGCCTCCGCCATCGCGCGCACGTGCGCTGGCGTCGTGCCACAGCAGCCGCCCAAAATCCGCACGCCCGCTTCCGCCGCCTCACGCGCAAAAAGTGCAAAATATTCCGGTGACGACTTCGGATAGACGATCCGGTCGCCTTCGCGTTTCGGAAAGCCTGCGTTTGGCATTCCGCTGACGCGCAAATCATCCACCGCCGTAAGCTCGCGCAAAATCGGCAGCAGAGCCTGCGGACCAAGCGTGCAGTTCGCGCCGACCACCTGCACGTTCTTATTTTTCAACTGTGCCGCAGCATCCGCCGGGCTCAAATCGCCATATGCGCGCCCATCTTCCGCATAAGTCAGTGAAGCCACAATCGGCATTCCTGAAAACGACCGGATCGCATCAATTGCCAGCACAATTTCTTCGATGTAGGTGAACGTCTCCAAAATAAACAGATCCACGCCGCGTTCTTCGAGTGCCTGTGCCTGCTCGCGAAAAATCTCCAGAATCTGCGCCGGCTCCGGATGCCGCGCCTGCACGCCCAATCCCAGCGGCCCAATCGATCCCGCAATCAATACTTCCCGGGCGGCGGACTCTCTCGCCTCTCGCGCAATTTTCACGCCGCGCGAGTTCAGTCGCTGCACTTCATCGCCCAGACCCAGCGCGGACAACTTAAACCGGTTCGCGCCAAACGTATTCGTCTCAATAATCTGCGCACCGGCTTCGATATACGCCTGGTGCACGCGGAACACCGCCTCCGGCTCCGTCGTGTTCAACTCGTCGAAGCACCGTTGCGTCCCCACCGTCTCATGCAGCAGCGACCCCATCGCGCCATCCGCAATAAGAATCGAATCTTTCAACCGCTCGTTAAAATCCAGAATCTTCACAGCGCTCTCTTTTCCGGCCTATTTTTTCGCGGGGAATATTTTTATCGCTTCTGTTCCATCAACGACGCGACCGTGCTCATCAAATCGTATTTCGTCAAGATCTCAAATTTCGCTTCGCCCATTTCCACGAAGACCGCCGGATTTTCGTGGCTCAGAATATATGTCACACGCTCGACCGGCGCCGTCTTCGGAATCTTCGGAATCGGCTTGCTCATCACTTCACGCACCACCAGCTTCCGCAAATCTTTTCCCTGCAACGCCAGCGTCAGAATCTGGTCCTCATACATCGTGCCGATCGGCAGATTTTCTTCGAACACCGGAATCTGTGAAATGTCCTGCTCCTGCATCGTCTTCAAAGCATGAAAAACCGTTTGGTACGGCCGCGCAATCACCAGCTCGCGTACTTTGCCCGAGCTGTTTTTTGCATTAACAATCTCTCCCGCCGTAATCGGCACCACCGACTCCACATATCCGCGCTCGCGCATCCATTCGTCGTTGTACACCTTGCTCAGATAGCGCATGCCCGTATCCGGCATGAACGCCACCACAAAATCCTCCGGCCCCAAATCTTTCGCCAGCCGCAATGCGCTCGACATGCACCCGCCGCCGCTCCCGCCCGTAAAAATTCCTTCCAGCTTCACGAGCCGCCGCGCCACCACAAAGCATTCTTCGTCATTGACCTGAATGACATCGTCCAGAATCTTCATGTTCATCGTCGTCGGGAAAAAATCCTCGCCGATCCCTTCGACGACGTAAGTCTTCGCTTTCACCACTTGCGAAGACTTGTGAAAGTCGTAGTACAGGGACCCTTCCGGGTCCACGCCGATAATCTTCACCTTCGGGTTTTTCTCTTTCAGGTATTTCCCGACGCCGCTGATCGTCCCGCCCGTTCCCATACCGCACACAAAATGCGTAATCTTCCCACCCGAATCCTCCCAAATCTCCGGCCCCGTCGTCTTGTAATGCGCTTCCGGATTCATCGGGTTGTCGTACTGATTCGGATAGAACGAATTAGGTATTTCCCTCGCCAGCTTTTTCGCCACCGAATAATAACTACGCGGATCGTCCGGCTCGACCGCCGTGGGACACACAATCACTTCCGCGCCCAGCGCCTTCAGCAAATCCACTTTTTCCTTCGATTGCTTGTCCGTAATCGTAAAAACCATTTTGTAGCCGCGCACCGCCGCCACCAGCGCCAGCCCCATTCCGGTATTTCCGCTCGTCCCTTCGATAATCGTGCCACCCGGCTTCAGCAATCCCTTGCGCTCGGCTTCGTCGATCATGTACACGCCGATGCGGTCCTTCACGCTTCCGCCCGGATTCGTGTAGTCCGCCTTCACGTACATCTGCGGCTTCAATCCCTGATTGATGCGGTTCAGCCGCACCAGCGGCGTTTTTCCAATCGCATCCAATATGCTGTTGCAGCGCATGAAGTGTTTTCTCGTCTTTTCAAATCGCACCGCGCTTCCACACCGCAAGCGCTCCTGTGCGATAATTTCTCTTCATTTTAGCATGGCGCGGCATCGCAGCCGGTCAGCGAAGCACAGCGGAGGAGTCATAAATGGCACGGGAAAACATCTCAAGCGGAGCGCAGTGGGAGCCTATCGTGGGCTATTCCCGCGCCGTCAAAGTCGGCGGTTTAATCAGCGTCTCCGGCACCACCGCAACCGGTCCCGACGGCCGCATCGTCGGCGTCGGCGACGCCTACGCGCAAACCGTGCAAACCATTCGCAACATTGAAGCCGCCCTCACGCGTGCTGGCGCCTCGCTAAAAGACGTCGTTCGCACTCGCATCTACGTTCTCAATATCGCCGAGTGGGAAAAGATTGGCCGCGCCCACGGCGAATTTTTCGGCAACATTCGCCCCGCCACCAGCATGGTCCAGATCAGCCGTCTCATCTCGCCCGAAATGCTAGTCGAAATCGAAGCCGACGCCATCCTCGAATCTTGATGCGGTCGTAGTTAGGGCGGCATCTTCAATTTCAACCAAACGATGCCGTTAGTTTGTACAGCGGGGTTTGTCCCAAGAGCGGTTGTAGGGCCGGCTTTCTGAAGCCTGCCGTATCGCGCACAAATGAAATGAGGGCACCCGACCCGGGTGCCCTTCTCACTCTTACTCGATCCTAACCAAGCGCTACCACTTCGCGCGAATCCGATACTTCAATACACTCGTTCCATTCGCGCCCACCGGCACCTGGAACTGCGCAGCCCAGGCCGCCGTCTTCGTGTACTTGTAGCTCGAATTCACCATCTCCCAGTCCCCGCCGATCGGTTCATTCACTTCCACCGTCACCGGCGTGTCCTTGTGATTGCGCAGCGTAATTTCAAACTCCATCTCCCACGTATGCGTATCGACCCGCTTATAGTCCGTCTGCTTCCGCTCGCTCACCACATCGAACGCATTGCCGATGTGGATCGTCACCAACTCGTCCTTCGGCGTGTGGTCGATGCGGTCTTCGCCGACGAACAGCACGTTGCCTTTCGAATCTTTCTGGTAGACGCGCACGTTTCCCGCCGGCATCGGCATTCCAAGACCGGCCTTCTGTTCATTCTTGAATTTGTAAAACACCATCACGTTGTCTTTCAGCGGCGAACCGGGATTCTGCTGATTGTGGTAATACCAATTCTGTCCGTTCACCACAAAAATCTTCTGCACCGGCACGTCGCTGCCCTGCAGCAAACTTATCTGCTTCGTCTCTTTATCCTCGACGGAAGTCTTCCGCCCAAGTGAGTACAGGTGATATTCGCTGAAATTCTCCTGCGCAAACTGCTCCGCCTTTTTCGCCCTCGTCACCATAGCATCCGCCATCATCCCCGCAGCCGCCGGCGCATTCTGTATCCGGTTCAAATCGCCTGCCACCAATTGCAACCGCGCATTGTGGAACGCCGTCCCGCTATTGTTCGTCAGCGTCACCCAGCCATCCAGGTCCGCCGCTTTGTCGTCGCGACCAATCGTCAACACATAGTCCGAATTCCACGCCAGATTCGTCGCAAGGTACGACGTCTCCACCTGCTGCTTCCTTCCGCCTTCATTTTCCAGCGACATTAGTAGCGTCGGCCGATCGTACAAATTCGCCGGCACTTCGGGAAACCGCAAGCTCTCTGCGTACATTCCCGTCACGATTTCGTTTCCAATCTTCCACACCGGCCCGTTGTTGTCCGCAAGCAGCGTCGCCTTGACCTCTTCCCGCTTTGTCGTCCCGTTTTCCTGATACGACCGCACCAGCGTCACTTCTTTTCCAACGTACTTGTGCAGCAGCTTCGCCGGCTCCAGCAAATCGTATTCGTAATTCTGTTCAATCACGCCCAGCTTTTCCGGCTCATTCAACGATCGAAAATGCACCGTCGCCGGATTCACCGTCGCCGCAATGTCCATGAATTTCAAGCGGAACAAGCCGACCGGCAGCGACAAATTCCGCACATCCCGCACCAGCGCGATATTCGAGTTGTACACCGTGATCGCCAAATCCGTCTGGTCGCTCAAGCTTGTCGCCTGATCCTGACCCGCCGCCCGCCCACCTTCTTTTTCCTGCGCGGCCTGCGCGCCGCCATAACGGCATAGCGGAATCACGACTGCCGTCGCCGCCAAAGCCAAAGCTCCGGTCACTATCGCTAACCTGCGGCCCTTCGCAATTCGATTCAACGCAATCTCCATGACCCTCTCCTCGACAAAGATTTACTCGCTGTGGTTAGAACGATTCCCTCAAGAAATCTTGCACACCCTCTTCGCTGTTGTAGAGCCGTCCTTTTCGGGCGGCATTTTCGATTTCAACCAGGCCGGGGACGTATCTCATTTGAGCTGCGGTTCGCCCTGAGCGAAGCCAAAGGACCACCCGGCGTCGCTCTTACGGTGTAATCCACCACGCAATCGAATTCGCCAATCTCAGTCTGCGTAAACTTGAGCGTCTCTCTTATTCTTCTCCGCGCTTCCTGCGTTAAGAAAACTCTTGGTTCCCTGCACATACACTAAGGCCGCGCCACCGCACTCCACGTCTCACCGCCATCGACCGTCGAATAACTCACCTTCCCGCTCACATCCGTAATGGTCGCCTCCGTCGCGCTCACTGCCTTAATCACCGTAAAATTCGCATCGCCCGGCGCACGGATCGTCAACCAGTGTTTGCCGCCATCCGCCGTTCGCAGCACAATTCCCTTCTCCGCAATCAACCAGCACACCTTCTTATTCACTGCCGAACCCGCCAGCACCTTCATTCCCTCGCCGGTCTTCTGCAACCGCTGCGACTTGTCGCCATCCTCTGTTTTAAGCACTGTTCCGTTTGAACCGATCAACCAGAAAACCTTCGGGTCCGGCGTCGCCACAATCTGCATGCCGGCCACGTTTGCATAGCTCAAATTTCCACCTGGGCCGCCACTGACTCCCTGCATCGCCTTCAAACTCAAGGCAGCAGAATTCCGATCGTCCATTTCCTTTTGTTCCGCGGTCACGCTCGGAGCCGCTGAAGTCACCTCAACTGTTTCCGTCATCGACCTAGCCGCCTCGTCTTTGTGTGCGGCCGCATCCGCGTCAGCTGATTTTGCCAGTGTTCCCGCGGCAGCCCCGGCACCCTCTCCGTAACTCTGCTTCGGAGCCGCAGGAGGCGCCGGGGCCTTTGCTGCCCGCAATGCTTTGGCCTTCATCGAGGGTTCACTCGGTGGCGGTGCGTTCTCTGCCCTCATGGCGCCAACTACACTTCGCCCCGCCAGCGGAAGTTCGCTCACTTTTTTGTCGGCGTTGTTGTTGTCGGCCCTGCTGTCAAATTCTCTCGAAGCGTCGCTTTGCGCGGTGTTCTGCCCGTTGTTCTGAATCGAATTTTGTATCTGATTCTGCGTCAGGCTCGGTCCGCGCCGATTGCCGGCTCCGTTGCCTGTCCTTGCTCGCGTTACGGCCTTCCCCTGCTCGCCATGAGCCAGCGCATCCAATTCTTGCTTCTCGTTGTCTTGTAATTTTGCAGTCGGTTTATCCGCGCCTGACGGCCCCGGCAATGCTTCTCTTCGCTCGGGTTGTGGCAAGCCCCGGTCCGTTTTGCGCGCGTCGCGATTTTCCGCTATTTCCACAGATTTGCTCTGCGACATCGTCCGCGCACGATTGCTCTCAACCGCGACCCAGACTAGCAATCCCGCCGCAATTGCACCCGCAGGCGCAACCCATCGCAAATATGCCTTTCGCTTCGAGATCGGCGCTACGGATCCCCGCTTCGCGCGCGAGACTGTTCGAGCGGAGTCCATCGCCATGCGCTGCGGTGACGCGGGCGCAACAGCCTCTTCCGAATCTCGTTCAGAAATCGGAACCGACTCCGTCAACTCCAGCGTCGCCAAAACCTCCTGGCATCTCGCGCAACCTGCGATATGCGGCTTCTGCGCAACCATCTCCTCCGGAGAAAGCATCCGTTCGTGATATGCCGCCAGCGTCTCCGCATCCGGACAATGCAATCCGTTCAATGCGTCGGCGCGCAGTTCTCGCGCCAATGCCTTTTCAAAGTTCCGTTCGCGGTCGTCAAGCGCCATAACTTGCCTTTGTAGCGTACGCTTCAGCGTGCGTCCGCGGTATTCCCAAGAACCTGTGCCTCCGCGGAACGCAGACTAAATCGTCCGTTCCATGATTAGAACGGTCGAATGCCGATTTCTTGCAAACGCATTTCATGCTTCTTGCTTTCCTTTTTGCAGCGTTCCCGTCTCGCGCGATTTCAGCAATTTCCCAAGATCGATCGGCACATCTTCTGCCGCATATTCAAAACACAGTGAAATTTGCTCCTCGCTGAGCCGCGGCCCGGGCGCCGCTTTCTTCAGGCATTCCTCCACGTTCGCTTTCATTTCCCGCCGGATTCGCTCCAGGTTTCGCGACACGCTCGATTCGTGCTCGCCCAGTTTCTTTCCGATTTCCGCAAGCGTTCTCTCTTCCACGTAGTAAAGCCGCAGCCGCTCGCGATCGCGCAATTCAATCCTGTCGAGCGCTGTGCCGAGCGCCGCCTGAAATAACGATATATATCTATCCCGGTGCGGATCTCCGGCGGGCAGCACCATTTTGTCCGCCGGCTCGCGCACCTTGCCGTCGCCATCCGGCTCATCGAGCGATTCGAACCGCCTCGCCACGCGCACCGCATCAATGTGCCGCTGCGCCAGCACCGCTCGCAGCCACGTCCTCATCGAACTTCGCCCGTGGAAATATCGGAACAGGGACCGCTCGCCCGTTTTTCCGTCCGCCAGGCCGTAAAGCTCCGCAAAAAGAGAGTCTCCCAGTTCGCGTGCTTCCGCGGAAGCCGCGCTCGCCCGCAAAATCGCCGCCGCCGCCGAACGCAAATACGGCCGGTATGTCTCTACAAAAAAATCCCATGCTGTTTCGAGCCCCGCCGCGCACGCTTGCGCCAGTGCCAAATCTTCCAGATGTAATGTGCTGAGAAATTCTTCCCGCTGCGCGCTCGTTAATCCCGATGGATTCATCCGCTTTCGAACGGCCCGCTCCAGCGCATTCGAAAAAGCTTCAACCTCCAGGCCCCATCGCACTGCCCGCGCCTGTTCGTGCAGCCGCAAAACCAGCTCTTCGCACCCACGCAAGGGCGTGTCTGCCGTCACCTGTTCCGCGCCGTTTTCGCGGCGTTTCGCTTTTTCATCCATCGGAGGGCCAGGCACCGATTTCTTCCCCGCCTGCATCCTAAAGCATAAGCCCGCTATGGAAATTCGATGCGCAAAACTCAGGCCCCGTGTGACGGATTAACAGTATCCTTTTCATTGACCGTTCGCGCGGCGGGAGTCACAATAATTGTCTCCCAGTCCGCAACTTCAGCGCACCTCCATGGGTTTACGGAAAGGGGTATTCCGCGCCATGTTCGCATGGGCAGTAGCGAATTCGCGACGCTAGTACGAAAGTCCTATTCGAACAGCTTCCGCCTAATCAGTACGCTCGTTCTGTGGATGCGGGGTCCCGCATTCCGGCGATCTTGGGAACATCTGCTGTTGGCTTCAAAGTTTCCAATTTCGATGACGATTAAGTGATTCGAGGCGGCAAGCGGATGACAACAATGATCGCAGATCCACCACCGAAAACGACGCGGCTCGGCGTCGGTTTCAACACTGACCGCAAAGTCCCGCAAAACCGCGAGGCTTGGAAGCAGGCTATTGGCACCAAGCCCATCAGCGCACGTCTGGCCATGCTCCCGGAACCGAAGCGCAACTGGAATCGTATCGGCCTGAGCGCCGGCATCCAGATTGCCGCCTTTATTTTTGTTTTGATGATTCCGCTCTTCTATCCGGAGAAGATGGCAACGGCTTTGAATTACCGCATCACGGAAATTGCGACCCCGGTGATCCTAATTCCGGTCGCGCCTCCTCCCCCTGCGCCGAAAATCGTGAAGGTTAAGGCTCCGCCGGTTCCCGATCCTGTCGTGGAACCGCCGAAACTAAACCCCAAGCAAGTGCACATTTTCATGCAGCCGAAGACCGTCATTCAGCCCAAGGCGCAGCCGGTCGAAGTGAAAGCTCCGGTCATGACTCAGGTGTTTGACGCCCCCAAGGTCGAAGTCAAGACAACTGAACCGAAGCGGCCGAAAGAAGACGTGAAAGTCGGCAATTTGAGCAATGGCAACGCGACGCCGGCAACGGTCAAGGCTCCCGTCGAGCAAGTGCAAACGGGCGGTTTTGGTGATCCGAGCGGACTAAAAGGCAAAGGCGATCCGAACAAAGGCAACATTGTTGTCCGGCAAGGTTTGCCCAGTTTGCCGGGCGGGCCTGGTTACGGCAACGGTACTGGCGGCGACAAAGGGATTCGTGGGACCGTCGCAAGCACCGGCTTTGGCAACAGCACAGCCGTTCCTCCGCAAGGCGGCGGTAAAAAAGGCAACATTCAATCCACTGGTTTTGGCGACCAGACGGTGGCGGCAGAAGCGCCAAAGAAGAAAGCTGCCGACGCGGGACCTGCGGATACTCCGGTTACGATTCTCGATAAACCAAAACCGGAATACACCTCCGAGGGCCGTACTATGAAATTGGAAGGCGATGTCGTTCTCGATGTAGTTTTCCTCGCGAACGGAAAAGTCGTAGTCAATCACGTAATCAGCGGCTTGGGCCATGGCTTGGACGAAAATGCCTCGCGCGCTGCACAACAAATTCACTTTAAACCGGCCCTACGCGCTGGCCAGCCGGTAGATTTTCCGGCGCGCGTGCGGATTGAATTCCGTTTGGCTTACTGAGGGAGAGATGAAGATGCGTAAGGCAGCTTTCGCAGGATTTGTTTTACTCGCAAGCAGCGCGGCCGCGTTTGCCGGTCCCGCTACTCCGAAGCCCACCGACCAGGGGCCTCGTACGATGGACGAAGCGATTGATCGCGTCGTCACCAACGAGAACCGGCTCTACGGCACGATGAAGAATTACTCTCCGCTCGTTGAGACGTATATTCAGAATCTCAAGCCCGACAAGGATCTCGGTTATATCCCGGGCGGCGACAAGTACTTCCTCGGGCGCGCCGATTTCTCGAAGGGCGTGACGCTCGTTTCCTTGTCCGACACGGAAGGCAAGGGAAAGAAGATCTTCAGCTCGATCGGAAACTTCTTCACCTTCGCGATGCAGTATCTGCCGGACGGCTTCTTGCAGATGATCTTCATCGACACGAACGGATTCGACAAACAGCACTACAAGTTCGATTACGTGCAACGCGAATTCCTCGGCGAAGTGCGCTGCCTCGTATTTGACGTTACACCGCTGCCCAAGAGCGGCAAGGGACGTTTCGCCGGCCGCATCTGGGTCGAAGATCAGGGTTTCAACGTCGTTCGCTTCAACGGCTCCTACAACGGCGGCGGACACTCGAGCTGGTATTTCAACTTCGACAGCTGGCGCACCAACGTGCAGCCGGGAGTGTGGCTGCCGACGTTTATCTACAGCGAAGAAAAAGATCTTCACTACGCGCTGAGCAAGAAGCTCGACTTCAAAGCGCAGACGCGCCTCTGGGGCTACAACCTCGGCCATTCGTCGCAGGAACAGGAACTCAGCAAGATTCTCGTCGAAAGCAACGTTAACGACCAGACGACGACGGCGAACGACCTGAGCCCGATTCAGGCGCAGCGCTCCTGGGATCGTCAGGCGGAAGACAACGTTGTTGACCGTTTGCAGCGCATCGGCCTGATCGCGCCGAAGGGCGAAGTCGACAAAGTTCTGGAAACGGTTGTGAACAACCTGGAAGTCACGAACAACATTGACCTCGAGCCGGATGTTCGCTGCCGCGTCTTGACGACTTCGACGCTCGAGTCGTTCACCATCGGCCATACCATCGTGCTCAGCCGCGGCCTCGTGGACGTGCTTCCCGACGAAGCGAGCCTGGCGACGATGCTGGCTCATGAATTGAGCCACGTTGTTCTCGGCCATCGCATCGGTTCGCAGTTCGCGTTCTTCAACGAACTGCTGGTCGAAGACAAGGACACGTTCCGCCACTTCGGATTTGCGCGCACGCCAGACGAAGAAAACGCAGCGAATACGAAAGCGGTTCAGATCCTGAACAATTCTCCGTACAAGACGCAGCTCGGCAACGCGGGACTTTTCCTGCAAGCGCTGCAGAACCGCCAGAAAGAAGTTCCGAACCTGATCAGCGCGCACCTCGGAAATCGCGTCCCGACGATGCCGGATTTGCAGGCGACATCGCCGGTCGATCCGAAGCAGAATCCGCAGAAGATTGCGGCGCTTCCCATCGGCGGCCGCGTCAAGATGGATCCGTGGAACGACAAGCTGGAGCTCATCAAGAGCAAACCGGTAGGCACCGTGGCGGAACGCGAAAAGATGCCGTTTGAAGTTACGCCGTTCATGCCATACCTGATTCGGTTTGGTGCGGAACCCGTGAAGCCGACCGCAGCGGCCGACGCCAAACCGGTGGACGCCACTCCGAAACCGTAATTCAATTTCGATTCAATTTTTCCAACGGCCCGGATTCTTCCGGGCCGTTTTTTTTAGCTGCCTTCCTGCGTGGCCCGTGGCATTAGGTTCACGGCCAGAGCGCGCTTCAAAAATGCAGCGAGATAGCCTGTCGCCAGAAATAGCAGCGCGGCGCCGAAAGCCGCATCCAGAAATGTCTGGCAGAGAATGGAGCTGAACATGGCGACGCCGAGAACCCAGCCCCGCATGAGCTGGGCACCCAGGCGGTTGTTCACAAACTCCGCGATCGCAATTGGCCAGCGGAAGATCCAGTAGACGTTGTAGCCCGGAATAAAGTGAAAGCCGACCGCTTTACCGGGGGAAATCGGGTGAGTGTAGTTCGGGACTGCGGCAAGAATTTTGTGGTATTGAAACACGCAGACGAACCAGTAGACACGGGTTACGAATGCGGGCAGGAATATTTCGAGCGGCGGGACGATGAATTGGCCGTTTTTCAAGAGGTCGGGATTACGCGAGACGGCCACCATTTCTCCGATCAAGGTGGCGACGGCGAGGAGATAGCCAATCCACAATTTGGGCCATGCAAATTGCGGCATGGGCGCTGGCGGCAGTGGCGGAGATTCCGCGCCATCGCTATTTAGGGAGCTGAATGGATCACCGGAAGATTCGGTCACTTTGCTTTTCTGCTTTCCAAGACATTTTTCACAGTTTCCTGCCGTTCAGATAATTCGCTTTGCCAACTAAAGATCACGGGTGATTCCGTATTTGCTGCGGAGGATGGCGTCCATCTGTTTGTCGCTGAGAAAACGCTTGCCGAACTTCACGAGGCGCGCGAGGGGAGTGACTCCGTAACGCGGTTTAGGCGATCGTGCTTCGATCGCTTGAAGCATGACGCGGGCGCAGTCTTCCGGCGTGGTCTTGGAATCGCTGCGGCCTTTGTTCGCGCCGCTCCAGGCGCCGGAATAGACTTTTGCATAGGGACTGCATTTGGAAGTGTCCACGTAAGGCTTGGCGAGTGCGGTGGCGGTTTGCTGAAAATTTGTCGCGATGTAGCCGGGTTCGATGAGGACGACTTCGATGCCGAAGGGATAGAGTTCGAGGCGCAGTGAATTGCTGAGGCCTTCGAGCGCGTGTTTGCTGCTGCTGTACGCGCCATACGTCGGCGGCGAGACGAGACCGGCGACGCTGCTGATCATGAGAATGCGGCCGCTGCGACGTTCACGCATGCGCGGAAGAGCGGCTTGCGTGACGCGCAGCACGCCGAAGACGTTGGTTTCAAACTGATTGCGAAAATCTTCCATTTTCAATTCTTCGACGACGGCCATGTAGCCAAGACCCGCGTTGTTGACGAGGACGTCGATGGCGCCGGCTTCGGAGAGGACGTGTTGTATGGCGGTAGAAACGGAATCGTCCGAACAGACATCGAGTAGGACAGAATGGAGCGATAGGTTTTTGGATCTTGCAAGCTGATCGAGCTGAGCGCGCTTTTCCGGGGAGCGGCCGGCGGCGTAGACGCGGTAGCCGCGCTCGGCGAAAAGGATGGCGGCGGCTTTGCCGAGACCGTCGGTGGCGCCCGTTACGAGGACAACTTTGCCGGAGGAAGGGTTGGTCATGGGATGAGGCTCCGATGCGTTGGGAAGCGGCAGCAGGCGCTGAAGAGATGGTAGCGCGACCGTGGAGAGAAGGAAAACGGGCGATCCCGTGAAAGAAAAGACGGACGTTAACGGAACGAAAAAGTACAAACTGTTCCGCACCCCGGTGTTTTGCCCAAAGGGTGCGCAAACGATTGAAAGGAAAGGAGTTGCCGAGAAGTGCAAAAGAGTGCGCAAAGAGTGCGGAAGCTATTGAAACGAAACGAGTTGATTGGTTGATCGATGTCGGAGGGAACGGACGAGTTTTTTGGAACGCTCACTCGGGGAAAAGTGGCGTCGAAAGTTTCAAATGGAATCCGAGTTACACCCGTCAGAGCACAATAGTTCATTTTACTGTAGTACTATATATATTTTAGGTATTCTAATCAGATACGCAGGCACTAACAAAAGTAAAACTCGACACGCGCGCTTAAAAACGAAGGGGCGAGGGCACGATTGTATCGTGCTCCTACACGAGCGTACGCGAAAAATCCCGCTTACACCGCTTGAGGGAATGTGCGTACCCTTGGAACTTGCTGGCCGTCATCGGCCATCGCGCTGATTCAGCTGACGAAAAAAGGGAGGGACCGATGGCGACATCACAGGCGGGAGTTCATATTACAGATCCACAGGCTTACCGGAACCGGTTGTTTGCGCTGGTGGGAGAGCGGGAGCCGCTGGACGTGATGGCGGAGTCGGCGGACAAGATGGATGAAATTGTGCGCAACTATCCGGCGGCAATGCTGCGCGCACGTCCTTTTGAGGGGAAATGGACGCCGAATGAGGTGCTCGGGCACTTGGCGGACTGCGAATGGGTGTACGGCTACCGGCTGCGGCTGATTTTGTGCGAAGAGAATCCGACGATTCTGGGGATGGACCAGAATCTGTGGGTGACGGGTCAGCGGCACAATGAACGAGAGCCGGCGGCGCATGCGGAAATGTTCCGCAGGATGCGCGAATACAATCTGGCGGTGTGGCGGCGGGCGACTCCGGAAGACATGAAGCGGACCGGGATGCACAACGAGCGCGGGCCGGAGACGTTTGGATTGATGCTGCGAATGCTGGCGGGGCACGACTTGTCGCATTTGCAGCAGTGCCACCGCTACATCCAGGCGGCGGAGAAGATGCGGTGAGGGTGCCAAGTGCAAAACGAAGAAAAGTTCGTCGCGCAGAGGGTTAAAGCCAGGAGAAGCGAGATTTCTCTCTGCACAAGCCAATCGATTCGCAGGAGCGAATCGAAAAATACAAAAGCGTTGGCCGATTCCGTTCGAAATGACTTCGATTGGGTAACCTACGCCAAGGCGAGGTTGAGATTTTCGATGGCTTCGTCGATTTCGGCGGTGTTTTTGTAGCCGACGGTGACACAGTCGACGCCGGCGTTGCGGAAGGCAAAACGCATGGCGGCTTTGCGGTCTTCGCGATCGAACGTGCCTTCGCCGCACAGCTTCATGCTGATGACGCCCATACCGTGCTGGCGAACCTGCTGGACCTGGGAAACGACCTGGGGAACATCGCCGGGGCCGCCGGTGTTGTAGTCCTCGGCGTCCATGCTTTTCCCTTTGTGATTCATGCGAATCATGGCGACTTGAAGAAATTCGCTGGCGGGCATCTGGCGCAGGGCGGGAAGGCCGTGAACGGAAGCGCCTCGTCCGAGGATGATTTTTTTCGACTGCGCTTCGACAATGCCTTCCTGCCAACGGGCAGAGTCGGAAGGCCAAGTGGCAGTGTGTTGCCAGTGCAGGAGCATGATGTCGAAATAGTCGGTGCCCGCGAGCTTGCGTAGCTCGTCGAATTTTTCGGCGGGATTGCCGTCGTGGAAGGTGGTGACCTTGGACATGATGCGGTAGGTGTCGCGCGGAATGCCTTTTAGGGCGACGCCCAACATGCGATGCATTTCTCCGTAGGACTCGGCGGTTTCAAAAAAGCGGATGCCGCGGTCGTAGGCATAGCGGACGAGGCGGGTAAATCCGTCCTGGCCAAGCTCCCGCTGAACCTTGCCGCTGAAGCTGCCGGTGCCAAACGCGAGGCGAGTGACTTTCACATTGGACTTGCCGAGAGTGACCCAGTCTGTGGCGGTTTGTGTCGCCGCAAGCAGAGGAAGTTTTCCAGTGGCGGCGAAAACGCCGGCGGCGAGTCCGGATTTCAGAAGTTCGCGTCTGGTGAAGTAGGACATGCGCGGACACCTCCAAGCAGCGATAGAAGAGAAGATAGTAAGCTCGCGGGTGCGCTGGTTCAATTGGGAATTGCGGCATGCGCGGGACGCAGATAACACCCTCTTCCTAAGTCCAGTGATTTGTTAATCGTAGATGACACGATTCAAGTGTATTCCGATGGCTGTTTTACGGATTTCACCTGATTGGTTTCCGAATGGCCGCTGGGGCATAACTTGTGGCGAAGTGAGCGTCGTCGGAAGTTTCGGGTGTGTTGAAGAAAAACTGACGCCGGCCAGCGGTGTGATGACGTAACCGCCGATCACACTGCCGAGACCGCCGCGCGAGAGGTGTGCCCTGTTCGGCAACGCTTGCGCCGCCCGCCTCCCGCTCGGCAGTGCGCCCGGCACGACGGCAGAACAAGACGCCGTCGTACGAGCCCTCTTCTGGATCGGCGCGCGATTTTCATAGCAAGCTGGGTCCCCAGCCAGCAAACGAGGAAAAAATGAAGAAGGTATGTGTGTTGGTATTCGTGTGTCTCGTTCTGATGATTGCGCCAGGCGTGAAGGCGCAGGGCAGCAACGCGGAGCTCAGCGGGAATTATGCGTTCACGTTCGACGGAATCACCGGGGCAAATGGCGTCTCGAACGGATATGCAGGGGTCGGAAGGTTTACCGCAGATGGAGCGGGGAACATAACGAACGGCGAGGTGGACACAAACGCAGTAGGCGGAGGCGTGGCGGCGCAAGGGTTCACGGGCACGTATTCCATCGGCGCGGATCATCGCGGCTTGATGACACTAAACATTGGCGGTTCAACAAAGAAGTTTGCGATTGCGACGCTGGCGGATGGAAGCGCGAAATTCATTGAGACGGATGCCGCGGGCGGTTCGGGAACGATCGGCTCGGGCAGCATCGAGAAGTCCAGCCCGGCGGCTTTCAGCACAGCACAGATTACCGGCGAGTACGCATTCGGAATCGCGGGACAGGACAATACAAACAATCGCGCGGCGATCGTGGGGCGATTCACATCCAGCGGCAACGGAACGTTGACGAACGTGGCGGGAGACGTAAATGCGTACGGCACGGTATCGGCGCTGACCTTCAGCTCTGCGACGTATACGGTATCGAATGCGGCGACGGGACGCGGAACGATGCATCTGTCGTTTACCTTCACCGGAGGAGCGGTAAACCTCAACTTCGCCTTCTACATCGTGAACAACGGAAAACTGTTTGCGATGGTGACCGATACCGTTACGCGCGTGACGCCGCTTCTCAACGGAATCGTCCAACGACAGAGACCGCCGACGGGTGGCTTCACGAATGCATCCTTGAACAGCAACATGGTGCTCTACATGTCCGGGCTCGCCGCATGCGGCAATGTAACGGGGACCGTGCCGAAAGCCGTTGCGGGCGTGCTAACAGGCAACGGCGCCGGTAGTTTTAGTTTGACCTTCGATGAAAATTTCTGCGGCGCGCCGCGTTCGGTCACCGCCACACCAGGAACCTATAGTGTCGAGAGCAATGGGCGGACAACCATGACGCTCAATGGAGATGGAGTCGTCGGATATCTTGTTGACACCAATGAAGCCTTTCTTTTCAGCACGGACCCGACCGTTTTGCTGGGCTTTGGCGAGCCACAAACAGCCGGTGCGCTGACAAATAGTTCCGTCGCGGGCCCTTATGCAGGCGTGGCGACAGACCCCACAGCATTCACCGTCAACGTATTTTCCGGCGAATTCTCTGCCAATGGCGCCAGCCCGACAGGGAGTCTCGCAGGGCACGTGGACATCGGAGCTGCGAGCGGTTCACAATCCGGCGCCTCGTTCGCGGCTACGTATGCGGTGAGTTCCTCACCAACAAATGGAAGAGGAACGGTGAATCTAACCAGTCCGTCCGGCGGGAGCGCGATTGCCTACGTGATATCGCCAACAAAATTTGTCGTGGTGCCGATGAGCGATCCAAATCCGGCGGTATGGAAATTTGACCGGGCTCCTTCCGGTTCGGCAGCAGCAACCTTGTCCGCCGTAGCACTGAACCCGGTGAGCGTAACGGGCGGGGCGTCTTCAACCGGCACCGCAACGTTGAGCGGCCCAGCGCCGACTGGAGGCGCGGTTGTATCGCTTTCGAGCAACAACACGACCGCGGCACGAGCGCCTGCCAGCGTGACCGTAGCAGCAGGTGCTACGAGCGCAAGCTTCACAGTTAGCACGAGCACGGTAACTACTGCCACCGCGGTGACTATCTCCGCGGCTTATGCTGGCGCAACGCGAACCGCTACGCTTACCGTGAATCCGGGGACGCCGCCTGTGACGCTGTCTTCGTTGACGCTAAATCCGACCAGCGTAACGGGTGGAACGCAATCTTCGACGGGAACGGTGACATTGAGCGGGGCTGCGCCGTCTGGTGGCGCGGTTGTATCGCTGTCGAGCAACAACACCGCGGCGGCGCAGCTGCCCGCGAGCGTAACTGTTGCGGCGGGCGCGACGACAGCTAGTTTCACGGTAAGCACTAGCGCGGTGAGTGCGGCGACGGCAGTGACAATAACCGCGGCATATGGCGGAACTACAAGAACGGCAATACTCACGGTGAATCCGGCTGCGCCGCCACCCGCGACGCTGGCTTCGCTTTCGCTCAATCCGACTGCGGTCACCGGTGGAACACAGTCGTCGACCGGGACGGTGACCTTGCGTGGGGCTGCGCCGTCTGGAGGTGCGGTTGTATCACTGTCGAGCAACAACACGGGCGCAGCGCGTGTGCCTGCGAGCGTAACCGTTGCAGCGGGCGCGACGACGGCGAGCTTTACGGTGAACACAAGTGCGGTGATAACGTCCACGACTGTCACGATCACAGCCGCTTACGGAGGAACGACCAGAGCGGCTACGCTCACGGTGAAGCCGGTGCTGCTGGCAACCGTAGCTTCGCTGACGCTGAATCCGTCGAGTGTTGTCGGCGGGCCGCAATCTTCTACCGGCACGGTGGCCCTAAGCGCAGCAGCCCCGGCCGGCGGCGCCATAGTCGCGCTGACGCGGAGCAACTCCGCAGCCAGCGTCCCGGCAAGCGTGACGGTACCCTCCGGAGCGACGACCGCAAGCTTCAGAGTAGACACGTCCATCGTCTTGATTACGACAGCCACGAACATTACGGCGTCGTACAACAACTCGAGCCGAACAGCGACTCTTTCGGTACTGCTGTAGGCGACGGTTCAGTGAGACGTTTTCGCGGCGGCGCAGGAGAAGTTCGCTGCGTTGCTGGGATCACCAGAACCTTTGTACTCGGCCGATTGCGGATAGGCGCAGATAGGGCGTGAAAGTTTTGCGCCTTTTGTGGGATCGTCCGAAATGTATTTAGTGGCGATGAGGCTCGAAGGGGCGGTTCCCTTTTCAACCCAGGTTTCGAGCGCGGTGACGACGTTGTGCTGAGCGTCGCGGGGAACCGGCGCGTCAAGAGCGGACGTGAGATCGGGTCCGGGGCCTCCGTTGCAGTGTTGCACGCCGGGAAGCATGTAGAGACGGAGGAAAGATTCGGTTTCAGCGGCGCCGAGTTTATCGCGGACGGCACCGAAATAATCGATGGTGTTGAGCGCGGAGATGGCCGGATCGTTCCAGCCGTGATAGACGATTAATTTGCCGCCACGCTCGCGGAAGGGCGCAAGGTTTGCGTCAGTGGCGTTGAGGGTGGCGGAGGTTTTTTCGTCAGCGAGTTTTACCGCCTGAGAAAGATCGGCAGTTTTCAAATTCCAGTCGGGCTTTTGATAGAGAATGTCGGCAAAAAAACCGTAAGTGAAAGCGTTGATAAGGCTTTTCCCCGGTTGCGGGCCGGTGATCCAGGTGAACCAGCCGCCCGGGCCTTCTTCGGCTCCCGGAAGAAATCCTGGAAACACCTTCTTGCCTTCTGCGTCTAGCCCACCTTCGTAGAGCTTTTTCAGCGCGGTGATTTGCGGCGCGGTTAGGCAATCGGCAGCTTCTAGATTTTTGCAAAGCATCGTCTCGGGGCGGAATTTACATTTGCGAGGATCGTTCAGGATTCCGTCGGCGACGCCATCTTGCGCATCGCATGCCGCGTTGACGGCGTGCGCGAGCGCAGGGAGTTTGCTGGCGGGGATGTAACTGGCTGCGTTATTCGTAAGCGCTTGCAGATTCCAAATGCCGTTAGAAAGAAGATGGGTCCAAAAGTTGGCGGGGGCGCCGGCAAGGATGCCGTTGTAATCGGCGGGATAGCGCTGGGCTTCCATGAGGGCCTGACGGCCGCCGTTCGAACAGCCGAGGAAATAAGAATAACGTGGCGCGTTGCCGAAGCGAGCGAGTACGAGTTGCTTGGCGATTTCGGTCATGACGTGGATGGCGCGGTAGCCGAAGTCCGTGACCTTTTCGGGATGGCCGAGGGCCCAGGATGCGTCGACCGCAGTGCCGGCGTGGCCGGTGTCGGTGCTGGAGGTGGCATAGCCTGCGAGGACAGATCTGGCGAGACCGGGATAGTCGAGTTCGCCGGCGAAGCCACCGTTGCCGTGGGCCTGAAATTTTCCGTTCCAGTTTTCGGCCGGGAGCCAGACTTCGATGAGGATGTCGCTATCGGAAGAAGGATTTGCGCGGACGGCAACGCGGCAAAAAGCGGGAAGGGACTTATAGAGCTGGGCGACGTTCTGCATCCACGGAGGAGCTTCGACGGGAGATTTGAAAGCGCCGGCGGGGACGGTTTCCACAGTGACGACTTTTGCCTGCGGAAGCGAAAGTGTGGCTAAAGATTCGCAGGAGGGAGGGGTCTGAGCGTTAGCGATAGTGGAGAAGATCAAGAAACAGATGGAGCAGGGAAGAATTTTCACAATACTCTCCGTCGAACGGCATTGACCGCGCGACATCTTACACCGCTGAAAGCGAGTGCGGGCATTATTGCGTTTTTTATTACGAAGCGACAGAATGATGCGCTGCGGGGTCCCTCGCTCAGGTCGAACGTAATGAGGAAAACAATGGCGCAGATCGGCCAGAATGTGGCGCGTTGCTTCTGCGCTCTTCTGTTCGTGACCTTGATGACTCAGCCCGCCAAGGTGAACGGACAGATACCGGGGCAGCCTCCGCCGCAGGGAGTCGATCCGGTTCCAATTCGGCAGTTCGATGCTCAGGTGGGGTCAATTGTCGTCTACGTGCACGGCCCGGGAGGGCGGGTACTGGAAACACCGGCAATCATAAACGTATATTCGCAGTACAGACAGCTCCTGACGACAGGAAGCACTGGAACTGGAAATTTTCGATACGGCGTTCCACTAGGCATATACATCGTGGAAGCGACAGCCCCTGGATACATCACGGAAGAAGAAAACATCGAAATAATGCAAAGAAACTACGAGCAAAATATTTCCTTTTTGCTGCGTCCAGTGGGAGATCCTTCGTCAAAACCGGTGGAAAACAAGCCTCCTCTCCTCGAGCCGAGAGCGCAAAAAGAGTTGAATAAGGGGCTTGAAGAGCTTCGCGCGAATCAGGCGGGTGAAGCGAAAAAACACTTGCTGAACGCGCAGAAGATTGCACCAAACAATCCGGACGTGAACTACCTGCTTGGCGTATTGGCATCGCAAGCCGGAGACAAGATTGGCGCAACCGGTTACTGGGAAAAGGCGGTGAACGCTTTTCCGATGCATGTTTTTTCGCTTGTCGCGCTGGGCGAAGTACGAATCGCGCAGGGAGATCTGAAGGCAGCGAAGGAGTTGCTGGAAAAGGCTGCGGCGGCCGATCCTTCCTCGTGGCGCGCACATGAACTGCTGAGCCGAGCGGATTTGCAGTACCGCGACTACGAACAATCGGCGCAGGAGGCGGAAAAGGCGATTGCAACCGGGAAGGCGCAGGCCGCGGCCTCGCAAGTGTTGCTGGCAAAGGCGCTGATCGGACAGGGAAAGCGCGAACGGGCGGCACAAGTGTTGCAACAATTTTTGGAGACGAAGCCGGCCGGGCCGGTTGGAGTTTCGGCGCAAAAGCTGGCGGACGCGCTGGCAACATCAGAATCTGAACGGGCACCGGTGGCAAACGGTGAGGCGAGATTGAGTGCTGAAAACCTCACGCCGGCCCCAACCTTGCCTCCACCAGTGAAATGGATGCCGCCGGACGTGGACGCCTCGATCCCACCGGTGGAAAGCGGCGAAGCTTGCAAACTGGACGAGATTCTGGGAAAAACGGCGAAAAACGTCGTCAAGTTCGCGCACGGACTCGATCGATTCACGGCAACGGAACACATGCAAAATCAGCTGGTGAACGATCAGGGAATGCCGGTGAAGGACGACAATTTGTCGTTCAACTATCTGGTATCTATGAACGAGATTCGACCAGGCATATTGAACGTGGATGAATATCGCAATGGGACGATGGCGCTGGACGTCTTCCCCGATGGAATCGCGACGAAGGGCTTGCCGTCGATGATTTTGATTTTTCATCCCGTGCATCAAGACGATTTCGACATGAGGTGCGAAGGACTGGGCTCTTGGCGCGGGATCCCCGCGTGGCAGGTTCATTTCCAGCAGAAAGAAAACAAGATGGGACGGTCGCGAACCTATCGGATCAATGGCATGTTGTATCCGGTGCCCTTAAAAGGAAGGGCTTGGATATCGCGGGATTTGCTGCAAGTCGTCCGCGTAGAAACAGATTTGCTGCGAGCGATTCCGGAGATCCGGCTCATTGCTGAACATCAGGAGATTGAATACGGAGCAGTGCCATTTCCGAAACAGCACACGGAGTTCTGGCTGCCAGCGACAACCGATTTTTATACGGAATTTCGAGGGAAGCGGATTCACCGTCGGTTAACGTACTCGAACTACGTGCTGTTTTCTGTGGAGGAGAAACAAAAGATCGGCGCTCCACCAGAAACGAAGACCACGCATTAGTCTTTCTTACAGTACCGGACAACCTACTCTCTGGCGTCAGCTGTGAGCTGGAGATTGCAGCCAGCGGAGGACGCGATGAAAAGAAGACTGTCCATTGGTGATGCGCATGGGAGTCTTGAGCCAACCGACGAAACCGGGGCCGGAAGAGACGAGGTGCATTGGGTTCTCTTCCTCGGCGGCGGCAAACGTTCTGACCGGTTGTGACGGAGTGGGCGGGAGCCAATAGGGGCTCGCTTCGGTGACGCGCGATGGAATAGGCGCTTCCACTTGACGCTCGACAGATGCGCCAGAAACAGAAAGCTTGAGCAGTGCGCCGACTTGTTCCTGTGAAGCGCGGAGCGTTTTCAGAATTCTGTTGGCGAACCAGACTGCTGCAAACAGAAAGCCTATCTGGATGAAAAAACTTCCCAGTTGATACCAATTGCTTTGGAACCAATCGCCAAAATCGGTCATGGACGTACCTCGCGATAATTTTGGTGCCCGGGCCGGGTACCGGAGCAGGGTCTGGGATGAAGAAAGGCTACCGAACGGAGGGAGACGGGGAAACTGGCTCGAAGGACAAAAAAGGTGCAGGTGGACCGGCGGGTCCTAACGAAAACAGGCCCACCTCAAAGAGCGTGGGCCCGAGAAATGGTGTACGGCTAAAGGTTCCAGAACGTGGCGTCAGGCTTGTCGAAAGCGAGCCCGACGTCCCAAGCTTCGTGGTCGCGCCAGACGACTTGCGCTTCAGCGGCGCGGCCGGTCTTGGGATGAATGAGCCTTACGCGCTGATGGAGTGGAAGCGCAGCGCCAACGATGGCCATGCAGCCAGAGTGAGAGACGTCCACAGTGACGCCGTTCGCACGCTGGCGCTCGGGGCCTTCTTCCCATTCCACCTGAAAACGGACCTGCGAAATAATGCGCTTGTGGGTGCGCATTTTTGCCCAGCGATCTTCGACATCGTGCTTGATCGGACCGGCGATTGTGTTGGTTACCATGAGTACCTCGCTGCAAAAGAGGTGTACCGGGAGGGGTAAAACTAACGGTAAACCCGTCCCGGGGAGCGGGTCAATAGTACTTAGCCAGAAATTTCGGGTCTTACGGCCGGCCCTCGGGGCGGGGCGAACGAGCCAATTCAGGGCTGTACCGATGGGCAGGATACTCGGAAGAGACAGAAGCTGCCGGGTACTCTTGCCGGGATCGTTCAAATTGCCAAAAATTGAATCACTATGCGAACCACCAACATTTCGGTCCCATTGTCATTATTGCTGGCCGCAACGTGCTGCGGAACGATCGCGGCGCAAGACCGCGTATTTAACTGGCTGCCCGCGAACGAAGAAAACGTTCGCCTGGATCCGGCGAACTATCACACCGCGCGGACGTATCGCCCGAGTTCGCCCGGCGCGAACAATCACGTGGACATCCGGGCGCAACAACCGGTAACGATTTTCATGGCGCCTGAAGCTGACTGGAACGCGGTGGTGCAGAATCCGCTAAACTCCGGCCAGCTGCGACGATACTGCGTGCAGGAGCACGTAGTGAATATAACGTATGTTTGCGAGATGCCCCTGGAGCCGATGACGCTGGTAGTTCTGGACGACCGGAGAGGCGGTTCCAGCCAAGTGGCGTTCGCGGGAGTTGGCGCGGTTTTGGATCAGGGCAATACCGAGGCTGAGCGCAGGATCGGGGCCGGAATCGCGGCGATACTGTCAGCGAAGGCGGCAGTTCCGCGCCATTTCGTTTCGCCAAACGACGTGCACATTCAATATTACCGGTGGGATTGCGTCCAGAATTGCATTCAGCCGGAATTTGCGTGGACGCAGCAGGTGCGGGAAAAATACAAGCTGAGCGACTTCTTGAAGGTATATGGAGGATTCGCGGCAGACCATGACGGCGAGCTTGTGAGCATTCGAATCAAGGCTCCGGTACCGATGCTGGTGGCGATGCTACCTTCGGCTACCGCAAACCAATTGCACGCGAGACCGGAACTTTTGGAGGAAGCGCTCATCAAGTCGGCATGCCAGCAGCGGGGCGTTCAATCGATGGCATTTGAATGCAAGTTTGACGTGAGCGACGGACCGCAATCGTTGATCGTGGTGCCCGAAGCAAACGGCCATGTACCGCACAAGAACGCCGAGATCGAAATGTCCGCCGCGCAATGCGTGGCGAATTGCGAAATGCTGCAAAGCAAGAATTAGCGAAGCGAAACTTCGCCAATTGATTTATCGGGGCCAGAGCCAGCCGAACGTGCCGGCGGTGAGCGCAGAGTAGATCAAGCCGTCGAACGTTTCCAGCAGTACCATTTTCCACGGATAGCTTTTCCAAATTCCGTTGGCAAGCGTACCAACTCCGTAAGCAAGGAACGCAGCGACACCCGTCACGCCGAACACGTGACGATAGGGTGCGCCGAGCGCCACGGTGTGTGTGGCGAGATACGCGACCGAGGATCCCACCACCAGGCAGTAAGCGAACCACATACCAAGATATTTCGGCAGAACCACAGGGCCGTTTGGAATAACGATCATGTGGCCTACGGGCCCTTCCGTGAATTTGGCCTTGCCTTCCGGTGAATTCATCTCACTTGGTTTACAGAATGGAAAATGGTACAGACCCGGAGCGAGACCCGCGGCGCGAAGCGCAGTGCGAAGTTTGTCTTCGTCGGGGAGCTGGCGATAGCTGGTTTTGTGGTACGGCAAGACCATGTGGATGATCGAGCTGGCGGCGAAGACGATCACCGCGGCTAGCAAAATGGGAAGCCAAAGCGCGGGAAGGGCGACTATAGCCATAAAACCTCCAAGAAATGTCAGAGAGGAATCGTGCAGGCGAGAGGCTATCGCGGGCAACGGCAAGCGTCAAGCGGATCAGGAATCAGCAGACCAGGAATCAGCGACAGAGGAAAGGGGGATTGCAGACTACTGTGCACGAACAACGGCGATCGATTTGAGCGATCGAACCCATCGCGCGGGACGCTTTTCATGTGGAGCGACAATCTTGAACGGGCCTTGTTTTTCAGAGAGCGGAACGCCGTCCATCGTATCTGCGACGATGACGTCGCTATCGAGAATTCCGGAGTCGAGCTCAGCCAGAGAAAATACGACGCGATAGCCGTCCGTGGCTTCCTCCACAACGTAAGTGGCCATGGCTACGCCGCGAAGATGTTCGCCGCTGGAAACGCCGGCCTTGCGCAGAATTTCTTCGAGTGGCACGCATTCATAGGACTCTTCTTCTGCGAATGCGGGTTAACAACAGCAAGGCTCTTCGGCGGCATGCTCTTTAGATCCGCAGCTGTAAGAGTGAGCGGTGTCGAGACCGCGCCGCCGACGCGTAGTTCGGCGGCGGGCGCTGCCGGAGTGGTTTGTCCCGGAACGGGTCCACTCAAGCACGCAAAAAGAAGAGCGAAGGGAAAGACTATTTTCTGCATAGGGGGTTAGTATATGGCCCTTTTTTGGTGCCCTTACGCAACGGTGTTTTGGCGCTATTGTCGGAACTCTTTTCCACTTGCGCTCCACTTCGCATCGGCGTAGCGTCGCCCCGGCTGACAACCCTGTCGGCAGTGTAGCAACTAAGGTTTCGACCGAAATTTGGACAGTCCACCTTCATCATCCTGGCCCTCGTCGACTGTCTGGATTTTGGCCCAGGAGGTTCCGCATGCGCCGCTTTTTTTTACTTCCCGTAGTGCTTTTGCTGTTGTTGTTTGTGTCGGCCAGCGCTTATGCGCAGGACATTCTCGTCCCCGCAGGCACGCTTCTGCGCTGCACCATGAGCGAGCCCAATTTTTCTTCCGCTACCGCGCAAATTGGCGATCCCGTGCTTTGCCACCTCAGCTCGGTGCAAGAGTTCGGTCGCAATGCGTTTCCGCGCGGTGCCTATATGAGCGGTCATCTGGAAGCGGACAAGGAGCCGGGCCATTTCGTCGGTAAGGGTTTCCTGAAGATTGTGTTTGATCGAATCGGCACGCCAAACTCGGACATAGCCGTCGACACGAAAGTGATTGCTGCGCAGGGCTTCAAAGTAAATAAAGAGGGAGACATCAGGGGAAAAGGGCACGCGACTCGTGATGTTGTCGAATGGTTGATTCCTCCCCTGTGGCCGTGGAAAGTGCTGATGTTGCCCGCGCGCGGTCCGCGGCCCACGCTGAAGGGCGAAGAAAGGCTGACCATGCGCTTGATGGAAGACGTCACCATTCCGCGTCCTGGTGCAACTTATAATTCGCGCGATTGGCGGCCGCCCGTGGCGGAAAACCGCCCGTCATCGTACTCGTATCAACCCCGCGGGGTACAAGCACCAGCGTTTGTGGTTACCGACGCACGCAACGTTGTCTCCGTTGACCCCGGCTTCAAACAGGCGTCGCAAACGGAGGTTGCCAGAATTGTTGAAACCAGCGTGCAACAACCGATCGCGCAAAAGGAAGCGCCTCAAGTCACGCAAAACCCATCGCCACGTCCACCAACGTCGTCGCTGACGCTAATCGCCTTGCGCAATGAGACGATTTGGGCGGTTTCCGGCTACTGGCTCGACGGCGACCGGCTCGACTATATTTTGCCGAGCGGCACGCGCGAATCGTGCGATTTGAACGCGGTTGACCTGCTGCGAACAACGCAACTGAACGCGGAGCGCGGCGTCAGCGTCATTTTCCAGATTGCGCAGCCCGCTCAATTGTCGCTGCCAGCCGCGCAGAACTGAATTTTCACAAAAAAACAGAAACAGAAAGCAAAAGGCCGGTCTGATTTCTCAGACCGGCCTTTTCAATTTAATCCCGGCGACGACCTACGCTCCCACACAGTTACCCGTGCAGTACCATCGGCCCGGCGAGGCTTAACTTCCGTGTTCGGGATGGGAACGGGTGTGACCCTCGCGGTATGATCACCGGAAACTTGGTGCCTAGAGTTCAATGAACAATAGGCTGAAATTTGACAGCGCCGCCGGAAAAAATGCGGCGCCACGAACAACAGAATTTGGCTGGCATACAAGTTCGAGCTTTTTGTCTCCAAGGTTTGTAAGAACAAAACTTGGGGACGGAGCCGAACAATACTGAGAAAAAACAAGGCGTTGCTTGTTTTAACTACTCTCTCAAAGACGGTTTGAGAAAGTTTTATGATTAAGCCGAACGAGCGATTAGTACTGGTCAGCTCCACACATTGCTGTGCTTCCACCTCCAGCCTATCAAAGTCGTAGTCTTCGACTGCTCTTCTTAGGCATTGATGCCTTGGGAAACCTTATCTTGAGGCGAGCTTCTTGCTTAGATGCATTCAGCAATTATCTCTACCAGACTTCGCTACCGAGCGGTGCCCCTGGCGGGACAGCTCGTACACAAGGGGTCTGTTCATCCCGGTCCTCTCGTACTAGGGACAACTCCTCTCAAGTTTCCTGCGCCCACACCAGATAGGGACCGAACTGTCTCGCGACGTTCTGAACCCAGCTCACGTACCGCTTTAATAGGCGAACAGCCTAACCCTTGGGACCTTCTACAGCCCCAGGATGCGATGAGCCGA